>Ga0115008_10004180_pt1 | contig 11991 bp, 13 predicted proteins | sample FraStrMetagenome_FD_87164 | JGI IMG/M metagenome (GOLD analysis project Ga0115008, IMG submission 87164) | Marine eukaryotic phytoplankton communities from Arctic Ocean - Fram Strait ARC3M Metagenome | ecosystem: Environmental > Aquatic > Marine > Oceanic | place: Fram Strait | collected...
CTACGCCAATAGCTTTGGCAAGGTCTTTCAATTCAGGGAGCTTCTTGCTCTGCAATTCTTTTTTATCCATTAATGATAATCGTGATGTATATAAAGAGGGGTGTTTTTTCTGGAAAACTGAGCGCTTGAAACGCGCTCGACATTGCAATAATACAAATATTCTTGTTTTGTACAAGCGATGGGCTAAAATTGTTGTCAACAGGCGAGGTTTAATATGTAAGCTAAGGCGGGAATACTGCGACTATTTCTATTATTTCAATTAATTTTGCAAAAAAAACATTTGAATGGATTTTTCAATATTAGTTACGTGGGATGGGCTAACTTATTTAGTAATCCTATGTCTTCTTGAAATCGTTCTAGGGATAGATAACATAATCTTTATCTCAATCATCTCGGACAAACTTCCGAAAGATAAGCAACGTACTGCGCGAAATCTTGGTTTGTCACTGGCGCTTGTAGCTAGACTTGGGCTCCTTGCTGCGGTAGCTTGGGTTATGAAAATGACGGACCCACTTTTTACGGTATTCGGTAAGGATATTACGGGGCAAAGCCTAGTTCTCTTGCTAGGAGGCTTATTTCTAATCTATAAGAGTACAATCGAAATGCATAGTGCGGTAATCGGGGAAGAGGAGGTGGAATCCAAAGGAAAGGTAACGCTACCCTCTGTGATTACTCAAATCGTATTGATCGATATTGTCTTCAGCTTTGATTCGATTATCTCTGCCATAGGTATGACAAATGATTTGGCTTTAGAAACGGGTAAGAATCCAATGATTATTATTTATATCGCAGTGATCATATCCATGGGAGTAATGTTACTCTTCGCAAAACAAATTTCAACGTTCATTAGCAAGCACCCGACAATTAAAATGCTTGCGTTGAGTTTCCTAGTGGCTATTGGAGTTATTCTCGTCGCAGAGGCCTTTGGAGAACATGTACCGAAAGGTTATCTCTATTTTGCATTTGTATACGCATTGCTAGTGGAGGCGCTTAACATTAGAACACGTCGAAATAAAGCTAAGAAAGGGAATGACTGAAGCAGAGGCCTTGATATATTTCCCTAATGGGAGAGTTGAACTTGAAGATGTGTTCTCGGAAAAACTCTTTGAAATTAAGCAGTTTTTATTATCGCGTTTTCCAAATTCTAAAATTTTTCAAGGAAGAATTGAAAAGCTACGAAGCTTTCAAGATGCATTCGAGGTTCTAGGTGGAACACTGATGAAAAAAAACTCAGAGGGATATTCTTTTGATGTGACATTTAGTTCAGTTAGGAAGACTGTTACTGACTATACGATTGCTAGGAATGCTTTAAAGATGAGCTTATTAAGGTCAGAAGATGGTGAATCGATCAAGCAGGTATTGGATAACTTAATTCATGTGACTACTATCTATGCGTCAGCTTGGAGCCATCATGGAGCAGTGGGGGATGAAGACATCCTGATCGGCAAAGAGCCTGATCCAATGGAGTTAATGAATGCCCTAAAAGAGTATGAGACTGATGGCTATCAATCTTTTAAAGATTTAGTCCATCTTGAGATTGAAAATCCATTGGTCAAAGAATCGAAACGACTATCTTTGTGGTTGAAATTTGAACAAAATGACAATTGATCCTTATGCGAAACTACGTGAACAGCTTGAGCTGAATACATGGCCTGATGTGTACATGTTTAAATTTATCGTTCCGAATCAATCTGATCTTGTTGCGAGAGTCACGGCTCTTTTCGATGAGGCGGCTGAACTTAAATTTCGGCCTTCAAAGAATGACAAGTACATCAGTATAGGGGCAAAAGAAATGATGTTGAGCGTTGAGTCAATTATTAATAAATACAAACAAGCTGCAGAGATAGATGGCTTGGTAGCACTATAAGATATGGTATTATACGGTTTTTCATTGATGGATACACTCACGTCTGTTCTTACAGTGAGTATAATTATTCTGATGATAATTATACTTTATCGTAGGATGTTGAGGAGATTTAGTCGAAACGCACCCAATAAAGAAGAGTACTGCGAGTTGTACAGCTTAGAACAAAATCCTGCAGTTGGTGAACTAGAATTCTACTTCATATCCCAGAAAGTTCGGGACTTTAAGCTCTTAATCTTAGATCATGACATGGAGCTAATTCAGGAGGTTGAGAATAAAGAATGTCATGTTGGCGGTAACATTATCCGGTTTGATTCGTCAAAGCTTAAAAATGGAGACTATTTCTACTGTCTGGAAACAGAGAATCAAAAAACCATGAAAAAAATGGTCGTTGTGAATTCGGTAGCATGACAATTTGACGGAGAAAATAATCTGGCAATATTATTGACATTAATCAATTAGAATTAACTTTATCCCGAAGTATGGATCTTTACGAAATACTGAAGGAAAACAAATAAAATAAAAGAAGTATGGCATTAGAAATAACAGATGCAAATTTTGAGGAACTAGTATTGAATTCAAGTGTTCCAGTAGTAGTAGATTTTTGGGCAGAATGGTGCGGTCCTTGTCGTATGTTGACTCCAATTATCGAGAAAATGTCAGGAGATTATGAAGGTAAAGCAGTTATCGGAAAGGTAAATGTTGATCAGAATCCTGGTGTTTCTGCAAAGTTTGGTGTAAGAAATATCCCAACAGTATTGTTTATCAAAGGAGGTGAAGTGGCAGACAAATCAGTTGGAGCTGTTCCTGAAGCTGCATTGGTTGGAAAACTAGATCCTCTATTGTAATAAATATTTGCGCTGCGATATAGCAGTAAATATGAACCCGCTGAGAGATCACTCAGCGGGTTTTTTTGTATTCAATAATTGATAATATTAGGCGCTAATCATTTTCAGGTTAGTATCTTTGCGTGAATTGCATTTGCAGACGATTTAATTAATTCATTGAATTAAATCGAAGTCAGGTGCAGTAATGGCGTAATTTAAATAATTGTACGGCTTTATGGAATCATGGATTAGAAGATTGAAATTTTACGGTGTTGGATTCGGAATCGGTCTCTTGTTCGTTTTTATTTTCTTTCAAAATAGGGGTTGTTCTTGGCTTCCAGAGAATCGCGTAAAGAATTCAATCCTTGATAGATTGTTAGTTGTTTCTGATGAGACAGCAGAAATTTTGAAGAAGAGAGGAGTCAATAAGAAAGAGCTGATCCAATTTTTAAATGATGGCGATGTGATTTTTGGCGAGAGCGAGAAAGATAAGGACGATAAGGTTTATGTTATCGAAAAGGATGGTAAGAAATATCTCTTCACCTTGCCATTTGAGAGTTTTATTGCTGAAGTTCAGTTAGGAAACAAAGCGTCTGAAGCGAAGACATCAACAGAAGGTTACGGGCAGATTTGGCGATATCCTAATGATAGCACTCTGGTTTATCCCGATTCAACAGCTTTGGTTACCTGTCAGCAGGACTACCTCGGTCTGGTCAATCCAATGGATATTTTGAAGGAACTTAAAAAGACTGGACGAATTGATTTTGCTAAATCTGATTTAACCATCACTCCAAAGCCCGAACACTACTTGATGTTTGAGAGAGATGATAAAGAAATTGGCATGAAAATGATCTGGTATAAAAACAAATTGAACTTACAATCGTTCGTTATTCCGGACTCTACTAATTGCGAATAAGGCTTTCAAATCAACGATGTTGATAAATGCAACGTTGTACTAGTATTGAACCCCTTGTTTTTTATATTTTTGACACATGAAATTTTCGGCTGAACAAATTGCTGGTATCATAAATGGAACTGTTGATGGAAACCCATCGATAGAGGTTAGCGCTTTAGCAAAGATTGAAGAAGGTACACCTGGATCTCTTTCATTTCTTGCTAATCCGAAATATGAAGAGCATATCTACAAAACTGAATCGAGCATTTGTATTGTAAATAATACCTTCAAGCCATCTTCAGATCTTCCGGATTCTCTAACATTGATTAAAGTTGATGATGCTTATGCATGTTTTGCTAAGCTTCTTGAGTTTTACGATACAATGCAGAAGGAGGAGCCTAGAATTGAGCCGAACAGCTATATAGATGAAACGGCAACAGTGGGCGAGGGATTGTTCCTTGGAGCATCATCGTACATTGGTAAGAATACGAAAGTAGGGGATAGCGTGGCTATTCACCCAAATGTTACCATTGGATCAAATGTTGTAATTGGACAAGGGACAGTTATCTTTCCTGGAGCAACTGTATATCGTGATTGTATCATAGGTGAAAATTGCATCATTCATTCTGGTGCCGTTATCGGTGCAGATGGCTTTGGATTTGCTCCGAACGAAAAAGGAGAATTTCAGAAGATTCCTCAAATTGGTAATGTTATCCTTGAGGATTTTGTCGATATAGGAGCGAATTCTACAATAGATAGAGCTACCTTAGGAAGTACAATAATAAGACGTGGAGCCAAAATCGACAACCTTGTTCAGATTGGGCATAATGTTGAAGTTGGAACGAATACAGCAATGGCTGCTCAAACAGGAATTGCAGGATCAACCAAAGTTGGAAACAACGTATTGATTGGTGGACAAGTAGGACTGGCGGGTCATATTAAGATTGGTAACGGTGTTAGAATCGCGGCTCAATCTGGACTTGGCTCAGATGTGAAGGATGGTACGAAGATGATGGGATCGCCTGCATTTAATAGTGACGAATACAAACAATCATATCTCGGATTCCGCAGGTTACCGCGTATTCTGAGTCGCCTCAAAGTATTGGAGGATAAGTTGAAAGAACAAACGAAAGACTAATTCTGAATGGCTGAAAAGCAAAGAACCCTTAAAGATTCCGTTAAGTTTACGGGAGTTGGATTACACACAGGACAAACTGTTAATTTGGAAGTCGTTCCGGCTCCAGAGAACCATGGTTACAAATTCCAACGAGTTGATCAGGAAGGCGAGCCTATAATTAACGCTGACTGTGACTTAGTTGTAGCAACAGATAGAGGAACTACACTCGAGAAAAATGGAGTCCGTGTCTACACTACTGAGCATATACTAGCTGCGTTGTACGGCTGTCAAGTAGATAATGCAATTATCAACTTAGATGGCCCAGAAATTCCAATTATGGATGGAAGTTCTCAGATATTTGTAGATGGATTTAAAGCCGTAGGTTACGAAGATCAGAGTGCTGACAGAGAATATTTAGAGTTAGGTGAGAATATTGTTTGGGAAGATGCAGAAAGGCACATAGAGTTTTTAGCCGTTCCTGATATGAACTATAGAGTAACTGTGATGGTTGACTATAATTCTCCGATATTGGGTACACAACACGCTACCATGTATAATATCGATGAATTTATCGGCGATATTGCTCCATGTAGAACTTTTGTATTCCTGCGAGAATTAGAATATTTAGCTAAGAATAACTTAATTAAGGGTGGTGATCTTGATAATGCGATTGTCCTTGTTGAGCGTGAAAACGTTGAACAACGCGAATTAGATGAGCTTGCAAAACTTCTTGGAAAAGAAGATTTAGATATAAAAATTGAGGGTAAAGGTGTTTTGAATAGCACAAAGCTGAAATTTGAAAATGAACCAGCACGACATAAGCTTCTAGATATTATGGGAGATCTTGCGCTCGTTGGGAAACCAATCAAGGCGCACATATTAGCTGCACGTCCTGGACATTACGGAAACGTAAGTTTTGCTAAAGTGCTTAAGGCTTACATGAAATCAAAAGCGAAAGCACCAAGGAAATTTGATCTTGAATCAGAGCCTGTGTTTGATATTAATGATATCTCAAAAATGCTCCCACATCGTTTCCCATTTTTAATGGTTGACAAGATTATTGAGCTGAACGAAGATAAAATTGTTGGGGTTAAGAACATCACGATGAATGAGCCAATATTTACTGGACACTTCCCAGGTAATCCTGTTTTCCCAGGAGTACTTCAGATTGAGGCGATGGCACAAGTTGGTGGTATATTCGCTCTAGATAAGGTAGATGAGCCGCATCTTTATACAACTTACTTTATGAAGATTGATAAAGTGAAGTTCAAACAAAAAGTTCTTCCAGGAGATACGATTGTTTTTGAGTTGGGATTATTATCTCCTATGAGAAGAGGTCTCGTTCATATGGGTGGAGTTGGATATGTAAATGGAATACCAGTGGTTGAGGCAGAGATGTTAGCTTCACTAGTCAAGGATAAAACTGAATGATAAGTAAACTCGCAAATATTTCCTCAGGGGCTAATTTGGGTGATAATGTCAGAATTGATGCATTCTCTACAATTGCCGATAACGTTACCATTGGTGCTAATACCATCATACACTCGAACGTTGTAATTTATTCTGGAACAACAATCGGCGAAGGCTGTGAAGTGTTTCCCGGAGCTGTACTTGGTGCTACGCCTCAAGATTTGAAATTTGTAGGAGAAGATACTACCGTAGAAATCGGAAACAATACGGTGATTCGCGAATGTGTAACGATACATCGCGGAACAAAGGATAAATGGAAAACGACAATTGGTGATAATTGTCTGCTTATGACATATGTTCATGTAGCGCATGATTGTCAAATTGGTAATAATGTGATCCTTGCTAGTTATACAGGGCTAAGTGGTCATGTTATAGTTGAGGACTTTGCCATTCTTGAGGGGAAGGTAGCGACTCAGCAGTTCGTAAGAATTGGAGCACATTCCTTCATTGCTGGCGCATCATTAGTTCGTAAGGATGTTCCGCCGTTCATTAAAGCTGCTCGTGAGCCTTTAGGGTTTGCTGGTGTTAATTCGGTTGGTTTGAGACGTCGTGGTTTTGAGGATAGCTTTGTGAAGCAAATTGAAGATATTTATCGTTTGCTATATGTTCAGAACGCAAATGTGTCAAAAGGACTTGAAGCGATTAAAGAGGTGATGCCAGAATCTGATGCGAGAACGCAAATTTTGGATTTCATCGCGAATGCCGATAAAGGAATTATCAAAGGATTAATCTAGTAGCATGCAACTCAAAAGAGGAGAAGTAGTAACTGTGGATATCACAGATTACGCCTTTGGAGGTAAGGGAATCGCTAAAATCCCAACGGAGAATGGTGATTACATCATTTTTGTCGATAATACATTTCCTGGGCAAACGGCGAACGCCAGAATTACCAAAAAGAAAAAAAGATACGCTGAAGCAAAACTCATTGATGTGACTAAAAGGTCAGATGTTGAGGTGCTCTCAGATTTCCAAGAAATTTCAGGAGGCCCCTATATATACGTACCAATCGAGCTTCAAGAAAAAGAAAAGAAAGATGCTACACTTGAGGTGATCAGAAGAATTGGAGGTGTTCCAGATCCTTCATCTGTATTTGATACTTTCGTGTCTTCGCCAGACCATTTCTTCTATAGAAATAAGATGGAGTATAGCTTTTCGTGTATTGAGCATGATCGAACAACTGGAGAGGATATTGATGATGCTTTTGCTCTTGGATTTAAGCGCAGAGGAACATGGTGGAAAGTTGAATCATTGGATAAGCCTAGTGGAATGTTCGATGAGCAATTTGAGACAATTCTTGCTGAGCTTAGAAATGAATTGAAGAATACAGGGTTGAAGGCTTGGCATCCTCCTGGAAAGCACGGCTTCTTCCGGCATATTGTCGTTCGAAAGTCATTTCATCAGGATAAGCTTCTAATCAATTTGGTGACTTCATCTGAAGGGTTGAAAGACTTTGATCCAAATGTCATCACGAATTTCTTAAAAGAGAAATTAGGTGAGCGATTAGCGGGATTACAGCATACTATTAATGATAATGTTGCTGATCGAGCAAAAATTGAAAATGGAACGTGTACGTTATTGTATGGTGAACCCGTAATTGTTGAGGAGTTGCTAGGATTAAAGTTTGAAATTTCAATGGAGAGTTTCTTTCAAACGAATCCTAAGTGTGCAGAGAAATTATATACACAAGCGCTTGACTATGTCCTAGAGTCTGATTTTAGTCAAGAAGACGTAGTAATGGACCTCTTTTGTGGTACTGGGACGATTGGTCAAATATTAGCTTCAAAATTAAAAGGAGTCCGCATTATAGGTGTCGATATTGTTGAAGAAGCAATAGAGGATGCAAAAAGGAATGCGGAAAGAAATGGTATTGATGGGGTAGATTTTTTTGCTGCCGACGTTGGAAAGTTCTTGAGAGAATATCCAAACTTCATCGGGAAGATCAAGACTGTCATATTGGATCCCCCTAGAGCGGGTATCGCACCAAAGTCTTTACAGAAAGTAATTGACCTTGGAGCACAAAACATTGTTTACATATCATGTAATCCATCAACTCAAGCAAGAGATATGGATACGCTGATTTCTGCTGGATACGTGGTTGACAAAATCTCACTTGTGGATCAGTTTCCACATACGGGGCATATTGAGTCCATCGCTAAATTTACCAAAGCTGAAGAATGAATGTTGAACTAATATCCATCGGAGATGAGTTGCTAATAGGGCAAACTGTTAACACCAATGCAGCCTGGATGGGCGCTGAGTTTTCGCTTCGTGGTGGTAATGTAGTTCATACAACTGTTATTCAAGATACGGAAGAGGCTATCATCGATGCAGTCGATCGTGCCCTTACTAGAGTGGATGTGGTGATTCTGACCGGCGGACTTGGACCTACGAAGGATGATATTACGAAACATACCCTCTGTAAATATTTCAATACAGAATTAGAGATAAACCGAGATGTATTAGAGCATGTTAAATCATTCTTTACTTCTCGCGGAAAAGAAATGTTGGATGTAAATGTTCAACAAGCGGCACTGCCAAAAAAAGCTTCAATCCTGAAGAATGATGTCGGTACTGCCTCTGGGATGTGGTTCGAACAAGACGGAAAAGTTCTTATTAGTTTACCAGGTGTCCCTTATGAGATGAAATACCTCATGAATAGATGGATCTTTGATAAGTTGGGAAAGCAATTCCCTATGACTGCAATCTATCATCAAACAATGCATATTCAAGGGTTAGGAGAATCGTTCCTTGCTGAGCGTATTGAGGACATCGAAAATGAGATGAGACAAGAGAACATCGGGCTCGCGTTTCTACCATCACCAGGCCAGCTTCGTCTTAGATTTACATCTGAGGTTAATCCTGAAAATAAAGAACTCATTGCTGGGTTCATGCGGCAAATTGAGGAGAGATTACCGAGGTACGTATACGGAAGAGGAAAAGAACAGTTGAATCAGGTTGTGGGTGAGTTGCTAGCTTCAAGAAAGGCAACAATTGGAACTGTAGAAAGTTGCACGGGAGGATCGCTCGCAACTGAGATCGTTGGTGTGCCAGGTTCATCTGCATACTTCGAGGGGAGTTTTATTACATATTCTTATGATTTAAAGGAGAGTCTAGCAGGAGTCAGCATGGCTGATATAAAGAAACACGGTGCTGTAAGCGAAGAGGTAGTGCTTCAAATGGCCAGGGGAGGGCAGAAGATGCTGGGAGTGGATTACTGTCTAGCAGCATCTGGTATTGCAGGTCCGGGTGGAGCAACTCCGGGTAAGCCAGTCGGTACAGTTTGGATTGCCATGGCTAGCCCTGAAAAAGTGATAGCGAAAAAGTTTTTATTTGGCGACCACCGAGAGCGGAATATTCGTAAGACTGTTTTAACAGCATTAAATTTGCTTCGTTGCGAGCTACTCGAACTATAATTTGATCATTTTTTCTTCGATTTAACTATTTCGTCAGAATAGAACTCAATCTAATTCATCACAATTTTTTTGATTACTTTTATCCTGTTATTCAGACGGATAAGACGAATTCTCTTTTTTTTGTATTAAGTCCCATGTTCGCTCTGACTTATAGCCTCTAGAGGCTTATTCTAAGCATTGATCTAAAAAAAGGTGAAAAAAGTAATTGAAACCTTGTCAAATTCTAAATTATTTGGTTTCTTTGCACCCGTTTTAGTAATAGGATTAATACAATAAGAGATGTCTAGAGTTTGTCAATTAACAGGAAAGTCAGTAATGGTTGGGAATAATGTTTCCCACTCAAAGAGGCGCACGAAGAGAAAGTTTTACCCGAACTTAATCACAAAGAAATTCTTCATTCCTGAAGAAAACGAATACATCACCTTGAAGATTTCAACTTCAGCGTTGAGAACTATCAATAAAAAAGGGATTGGTGTTTGTGTAAAAGAAGCTCGCGCAAAAGGATTCATCAAGTAAAAAAGATTCTATACCCTAAGCGGTTAGACAATACATAGCAAAATGGCAAAAAAAGGAAATAGAGTTCAAGTTATTCTTGAGTGCACTGAGCACAAAGAGTCCGGACAAGCAGGAACTTCTCGTTACATCACTACGAAGAACAGAAAGAACACTCCTGATAGATTAGAGATTAAGAAATTTAATCCGATTTTGAAGCGCATGACGGTTCATAAGGAAATTAAATAAGATAAGACATGGCAAAGAAAGTTGTAGCATCATTGCAAAAAGGAGAAGGAAAATCACACACAAAAGTGATTAAAATGAGCAAGTCTGATAAGACGGGAACTTATACCTTCAAAGAAGAAATCGTTCATAACGACAATGTAAAAGATTGGTTTACTAAAAACTAGTCATCATACAAACGTATTGAATTAGAGCTTCCCTCCTTGTGACGGAAGCTTTTCTATTTTAGAGAATTATGGGAGTTTTTAGTTTTTTTTCGAAGGACAAAAAAGAGCGCCTCGATAAAGGCCTCGAAAAAACGAAGCAAAGCTTTTTTAATAAGCTTGCACGTTCTGTTGTTGGTAAATCTAAAGTTGATGCCGAGGTTCTTGATAACCTTGAGGAGTTATTGATCTCATCCGATGTTGGGGTTGATACTACTCTGAAAATTATTGAGAAAATTGAAGAACGTGTATCTCGTGACAAAGTTATGGGGGTAGACGAACTTAATCGTATTCTTAAAGAGGAGGTAACCAACATTCTTGAAGAAAACAACACCACAGACACCGATTCATTTGATGTGCCAACTGAGGAAAATGGACCGCATGTGATTATGGTCGTTGGTGTTAATGGAGTTGGGAAAACAACAACAATTGGAAAACTTTCTCATCAACTAAAAGGAGCTGGTAAAAACGTAATGCTTGGAGCGTCTGATACATTTAGAGCTGCAGCTGTAGATCAATTAATCATTTGGGCTGAGCGTGTTGGTGTTCCCATAGTAGAGCAGGGAATGAATGCTGATCCAGCATCCGTTGCGTTTGATACGTTAGAGTCAGCTAAAGCTAATAACGTCGATGTAGCAATTATTGATACGGCGGGGCGACTCCATAATAAAGTCAACCTGATGAACGAGCTTACGAAGATCAAGCGCGTCATGAGTAAGGTCATTCCAGGAGCTCCTCATGAGGTGTTGTTAGTTCTAGATGGTTCGACTGGACAAAATGCATATGAGCAAGCAAAACAGTTTTCTGCCGCTACGGATATTACGGCTATTGCAATCACAAAGCTTGATGGTACTGCCAAAGGTGGAGTGGTTATTGGAATTTCTGATCAAATGAAAATACCTGTTAGGTACATTGGTGTAGGGGAAGGGATTGAAGACCTTCAGCTTTTCAACCGTTCTGAGTTCGTAGATTCTCTTTTTTCCGAATAAAGCCTTAATTTACTCATTATTAGTTACTTAGTGTAGGTTTTCAATAGTGATTCCTAAATCCTTTTAGTTCGAGTATTTATTTTTTAGTATCTTCAAAGTGCTAAATTCTCAAAACTATGAAAAACTCACTTCGCTCTAAAAGCGCGATTAAACTCTCCGTATGTCTTGTAGTTGCTCTCTCCATAACAACTCGCAGCAAGGCTCAAGAATCTAATTGGTCTGATACGATGCTCTCAACAAGGGCAGAATTCCAGTCGGTTAAACAATCATTTTACAATAACTGGAATGGATATTCCTATATCAAAGGCCATGGCTGGAAGCAATTCCATCGATGGGAATCGTTTTGGGAAACCAGGCTATTGACGAATGGAAAATTTCCAAACTTCAAACAGGCGTACAAAGAATTTAAAAAGTATGAATCTGATAATGGCTATGCGAAAGTAGCTGGTGGAAATTGGTCACCAATTGGCCCAAC
>Ga0115008_10004181_pt1 | contig 11990 bp, 4 predicted proteins | sample FraStrMetagenome_FD_87164 | JGI IMG/M metagenome (GOLD analysis project Ga0115008, IMG submission 87164) | Marine eukaryotic phytoplankton communities from Arctic Ocean - Fram Strait ARC3M Metagenome | ecosystem: Environmental > Aquatic > Marine > Oceanic | place: Fram Strait | collected 2012-06-18
ACACACACACACACACACACACACACACACACACACACACACACACACACACACACACACACACACACACCGGACAAAAATCGCACCGGCACTCCGCCTGCGGCTCCCGCCCCATGACGGCGGCGCAAGAGGGCCGCGCCGCCTGTGGGGTGATGTCCCCGCCGTCCTGGCGCGGCTGGCCCCCCTCGCCACCTTCGAGCGCCTCGGGGTGGTGGGTGCGCAACACCGCCTCGAACTCGCCGGCGAGGCGGGGGCGCAGCTCATGCGGCACGCCCGAAACAAGGTCGCCCGCCTCGTCGCCCGCGCGAAGGTACTGCAAAATGCGCGCTGCGTGGCAGCGCGGAGCATAGTTCCCTGTGATTGCGATCGACGGCTCCAAGTTGAGGCAGCAATGCCACCATCCCGACGGCACAAAGAGCACCTCGCCCTCCTCCACCGTCGCCTCGAGCGCGGCCGCCCCGCCGCCGCCGCCGCCGCCGCCGCCGCCGCCCCGCGCCTCGGCCAGCGACGAGTAGAAGACGCGGAACCACTCGTACAGCGAGACGGGCGAGGTGAGGCTGGCGCCGTCCGCGCTCGGCGTCACTCCGGCAGGCGGCTGGCCAGGCGGGGTGAGCACCCACTTCTTCCGCCCGCGGACGCACGCGTTCCACGCGGAGGTCGCGTTTGGGTCAACGTGCCACGCCGAGCCGGACCGCGTCCCGCCTGTAGGAAGGTTCCGAGAAGGTTCAGGGAAGGCTCCTGCAGCACCGAGAGCCGGACCGCGTCCCGCCCGCGATGAGCCAGCGGTGGTCCGGCCGGCAGCCTCCCGGCAGCTTCGCAAAAAGGTCGCGATCTGCGCTGAAGTAGGCGGGCACGGCGTAGTCCGCAGCCAGGCCCGGCTCGGCGCCGCCGCCGCCGGACGTCTCTGCGAAGCGCTTGTCGAAGAGGTAGAGGGGTTGTTCGTCTGCGTTGCTCGCGCAGTAGTCGAAGAAGGCGGGCAGGCTCATCGTGTGCCTGGAGCATGCATGCAAGGCACGGGTCTCGTGCACGCGGGCCTCTTGCGAGCGCTGCTTCGGACACGCGAGCGTGTGACCCGTGCATCTAGGGCTCGCGCGCCCGCCGACGTGGAAGCCGCACCTCTCGCCGAACCGGTCTCGAAGCGCCGCCTCGGTCCACTTGGCAGCGGCGGGCCAGCCGCTCGCCAAGCCGGTCAGAATGACCGGCTGGCCGGGCGCCTCGAAGCGGGCCGCGAACTCCTCCACGCTCAGCCCGCTCGCCGCGACCCGAGGCACATTCTCAAAGCGAGACCAGCGCGGAGGGATGGCGGCCGTACCGCAGTGCCACGGCGCGTACAGCACGTCCGAGTAGTAGTAGTGTGTGGCCCCGAGCGACGCGGCCGGCGCCGCGGGCAAGCCGCGCCGCCGCCGGTAGGTGCATCGCCAGCCGCCTGGGTCGTAGCGCAGCCACTCGCCCGGCGCCAACTCCTCCTCGAGGCAGCACGCCTTCCAGAGGTCCTCGGAGAGCGCGAGGACTCGCATCGCCCGTGAGGTGCAGGCGCAGCACGCGAGCTCGCGCGCACCGCCGCTGGAGAGGATCTGCATCAGCACCTCGTCCGGCAGCAAAGCCAGAGCACCCAGCGCACCCGGCTCCTCGCGGAGGCTGCGCCGGTCGTCCGCAAAGAGCAGGCTCCCCATCGGGCGCACGCGCAGCGGGTGCGGCACAACCTCGACGCCCTCGGGCGCGAGGGCAGCGCCGCGGCGGGGCTTCGGCATTGTGAAGGAGTCGGCAGCTCAAACAAGCGTGATCTCGCGCGCGCGTAGCCACGTGTGACCCTTCCGCTCGAAGCTAAAAGAAATTCGCACAGACCCCGGGCGTGCATCCTCCCCTGCGCGTGAGCAGCTTCTGCGTGGGCTGGCATACCTCCTTTTCGGGACATGTGACTATAGCCGAGGTCCACCGAAAAGAAGAACTTCTCTTCGGTTACATCGGTCGGGCTCGTTGCTGGTGCTATGATGGCGGCGGGCCGCGCGGGCCCGCCTCCCCAGGAGCAGCTTCTGGCCCTGCGCGCGTTGCTCATCGAGCACGGGCTCGACACGCTCGCACCCAAGCAGGGTCGCACAGGCTCACGCGTGCGGCTGCCCCTCCAGCACTTTGACAGCGCCGAGCACGACCCGGAGGACGACATCGCCGCCGCGCTCAGCCTGGGGTCTGGGCAGCCCAATGCTGCGGTGCTCGTGTCCGAGCCCTCGGGTGGTGAGGACTGGAGGCTGGGACGTGTTCACAGCTACGATGCCAAAGCGCAGACATTCGCGGCTCACCTGCTTGGTTCCGACGGCGTGGTCGACAAGGCGACAGCTGTCTCTGCGCCTCGCCTGGGCGTGTACTGGCTTCACGAGCCCGTGCGCGAGTTTGCAGCCCGGCTCGCCTCGGCCCACGCAGAGCGCGATCGCGCGGAGGCTGAGATCTTGTTCCGGTGCTACGTGCAATCCATGCCCACCACCGGCGTCTACACCCTCTCCGACACGCAAGTCGAGCGACTCCTGGAGCGTGCGGTACCCGCTCACCGCATGCCGGCTGCTGGCAAGGCGCTCTTGCGCTCTGGAGCAGCGGAGGCCCTGGTGTCCGAGGTCCGCCTCGCATACACACACTCAATGAATGCCATGCTGCTGCGGCATTCGATAGTGCGGCCGCCGCTCGGCCTGGGCAATGATACCGACTTCATCCCAGCGCCTCCTCCGCCGCCGCCTGAGATCGGCGTCATTGCCGCCGCCAAGCTGCCCGAGTACCCCCACGCCGTTGCCTCTTTTGCCGCAGTCTCTTCCGCCGCAATGCCAGAGGTGTGTCGTGCCGTCTTCGCCGCTCGGCATGAGTGCCTCCAGTTGGCGCGCCTCTCCCTCTTTGACGTCGAAACCCCCCGCACGCGGACACTCATCGAGTACGAGAGTGCACAGGCAAGCCACCTGAAAAAGGTGATGGGTTTCATCACTGGCACGTGGCAGCCAGCCATTCACACAGTGGTGACGGAGGCACTCGGGACCGGCCCTGGTGGTGCCGCATTGTCGGAGCCACCTCCGCCACCGCTGCAGTTGCCCTCGATCGAAGGCGTTGGGCGCGGGCGCGTAGACTCGGCGGCGAATGCTGAGAGGCAGGGCGATTGGGCAGGCTCACGTCCCAGTCCCAGTTCTCGGCAAGACAGGCTGTCGACTCAGGTCAACTTGATGATGTCTGACGCGCTCACGTGCTTTGCGCGCGATTCGCTGCACGCGTACGTCGCCTTCCTCGAAGGTCACGCGGGTCGGCCGGGGGTTCCGGTGCTCGACCCCGCCTATCTTCGGAGCACTCCGCTCCTCAGCGTCGAGCTCCTCGTCGAGGAGGGTGAGGTTGGCTACTCGGTGCCTCCGGAGAAGATGGTGCATGCCTGCCTGCGGCAGCTCGACCTCGGGCTCGAGGCCCTCGCGCCACTGACGGAGCTAAACCTCTTTGGCAGCTTGCTCAGCTCTCAGCTGCGACCGCTGTCGAGCGCAGGCGTCGCCTCGGAGGTTCAGACGATCGACCTTCGCCACCGGCTCGAGACGGCCTTGCGCGCGGCGACGGCACCGATGAGCGAGTACCTCAAGTCGCTCCGTCCGCACGAGGAGGTGCTGCGGCGGGAAGACAGCGCATGCGTCGCCGCCTTTGCGAGTGCCGACGACGGGGAGGAGCAAAGCTTCGATTTGCCTGGGATCGAGGCCAAAGTGCGCGAGCTTCGAACGGCGCAGGCGGCGCTCGACGACGCGCTTCCCGATCGAGTGCTCATCGGCACGTTCCTCATCGACGTGGTGGCGCTGAAGGGGGCGCTGCACGCCAAGCACGAGGCCGGAATCGACCTTCTCGTGCAGCTGGTGGCGGCCCGCGGAAGTGAGCTTTCCGCCTCAGTCTCGGCCGGCTTCGGCGAGATCCACCGGCGCCTCACGGAGAAGCCGGAGAACATTGAGGCGCTGACCGCGCTCGAGGAGTTTAGAGCAGAGGTGCCACGGCGGACAAACGCGCTCGCGGCTGAGCTGGAGGAGATGTCGAGCTGCTACGACGCTCTGGAGGGGTTTCAAGTCGAAATTGCCGAGCAGGACTACACGGCGCGCTGGGGCGCCTGCCGGTGGCCGCAGCGACTAGTGGAGCTGGAGGAGGCGGTTGCACAACGGGCCGAGGACGACAGGCGGGCGTACGAAGCCGAGCTGAGCGGCCAACAGGAGGAGTTTCAGCAGGAGCTCGAGGAGATGTGCAGCCGGGTGGCTGGTTTCGATCAGTACACCGACCTCTCGCGCGTGAGGCACGTGGCGGGCGTCGTGCGAGACGTGGAGACCGCGCTCGCCGACTTTGAGAAACGGACGTCGCTCTTCAACCAACGGGAGGTGCTCTTTGGGAAGGAGGCGACGGACTACGAGCGGCTGAGCAGCGTCGTGAAGGAGTTTGAGCCGTACGCGAACCTCTGGCAGACCGCAGATACCTGGCGGCGATCCCAAAAGGACTGGCTGGACGGCTCCCTTCTCGCGTTGGACCCCGACGACGTGTCGCGTGTCTTTGAGCAGATGCAGCGTGCGATGGCGAAGGCCGTGAAGACGTTCCAGGGCGTGCCCGGCTGTCTCGCGGTCGCCAAGAACCTGAAAGAGGAGCTGGCGTCCTTTTCGTCCAGCGTGCAGGTCGTCACTGCGCTCCGCAACCCAGGCATGCGCGACCGCCACTGGGCCGCGCTCGGCGAGGCGCTCGGGACGCAGATTCAGCCCGACGAGGCCTTCACGCTGCGGGACGCGACTGAGCGCATGAAGCTTCATGAGCCCCAGATCATGGCCGAGGTGCAGAAGGTGTGCGATCGCGCCCTCAAGGAGTTCGCCATCGAGAAGGCGCTCGACGACATGGTCGAGGCTTGGGCGCCCATCGAGTTTGACGTGGTGGCGTATCGCACGACGGGGACGAGCGTTGTGAAGGTATCGGACGAGTGCAACACGCTGCTCGACGACCACATCGTACTGACGCAGCAGTTCTCCTTCTCGCCACACAAGGGGCCCTTCGAGACGCGGATCACTGATTGGGAGACCAAGCTACGACTCGTGCAGGAGGTCCTGTCCGAGTGGCTCGCTTGCCAGCGCAACTGGATGTACCTCCAGCCCATCTTCGACTCGGAGGACATCCAGCGGCAGCTGCCCGCGGAGGCGAAGCGCTTTAGCGCGGTGGACAAGCTGTGGCGCAAGACGATCAAGGCGGTTACCGCCGCGCCGCACGTCCTCACCTTTTGCGACGACGACGCTCTCCTCACCGCGTGGTCGAGCGCCAATGAGGAGCTCGAGCGGGTGCAAAAGAATCTCGCCGACTATCTCGAGACCAAGCGAGCGGCGTTTGCTCGCTTCTACTTCCTCTCCAACGATGAGCTAATCAGCATTCTGTCCCAAACGAAGGATCCAAACGCCGTGCAGCCGCATCTGCGAAAGTGCTTTGAGGCAATACACTCAATCACGATGACGGGCGAACAGTGCGAGATGTCCGACATGATCTCGGCCGAGAAAGAGGTGATGCCGTTCGACACGCCTCTGCAGCCAAAGGGCTCCGTAGAACTGTGGATGGGAGAAATTGAGACCACGATGCGCCGCTCCGTTCGCAAGGAGACCGAGACAGGGATTGCCGATTACAAGGTTCAGGCCCGTGGCGACTTCATGAAGTCGCACGCCTCCATGGTTGCCATCTCCGTGTCGCAGCTCGACTGGACGAGCTGCGTCGAGCTCGCCATCTCGGACGGAGGCTGCGACGGTGTGCGGCAGTACCTCGAGACGATGGTTGCCCAGCTGAAGGAGCTGTCCCTGCTCGTGCGGACAAAGCTCTCCAAGCTCCAGTCCAAGGTGATGTCGGCGATCATTGTGATGGAGCTCCACGCGCGCGATGTCGTCGAGCGCCTCATCGAGGCCGGCGTGTCCCGCACGGGCGATTTCGAGTGGGTCTCGCAGCTGCGCTACTACTGGGAGGAGCGCGAGTCCCGGTTCGGGCCAATCAATATGCTGGTACGGATGGTCCAATGTACTTACCCTTATGGCTACGAGTACCTCGGCGCCTCGTCTCGCCTCGTCGTGACGCCGCTGACCGACCGGTGACCCTGCTACATTATGGTCGCCTGAAGCTGACTAGTGATACGTGACCACACGATTGATTATAGGTGCTACATGACCCTGATGGGGGCGCTCCACATCAAACTGGGCGGCGCGCCCGCCGGCCCCGCGGGAACGGGCAAGACCGAGTCGGTCAAAGATTTGGCCAAAGCGCTAGCCAAGCAGTGCGTCGTCTTCAACTGCTCTGACGGGCTCGACTACAAGGCGATGGGCAAGTTCTTCAAGGGCCTCTCCACGGCGGGCGCCTGGGCGTGCTTCGACGAGTTCAACCGGATCGACATCGAGGTGCTGTCGGTGATTGCGCAGCAGATGCTCAACATCCAGTCGGCAATCATCCAGGAGAAGGAGATCTTCGAGTTTGAGGGCTCACATATCCGGCTCGACCCAACCACCGCGACCTTCATCACGATGAATCCCGGCTATGCCGGCCGCACCGAGCTGCCCGACAACCTGAAGGCGCTCTTCAGGCCGATGGCGATGATGGCGCCGACGCTCTAGACAGAGGCAGCGATCTCATTGCTCTATCATTGACGCCGGTACCCCCACTCGCTAGGTGCCAGACTACGCGCTCATAGCCGAAATTCGGCTCTTTTCCTTTGGCTTCGACTTCCCGAAGCCATGTGCGCAAAAGCTGGTGTCAACCTTCCGCCTCTCCTCGGAGCAGCTCTCATCCCAGGACCACTACGATTTTGGCATGCGTGCCGTCAACACCGTTATCAACACCGCCGGCCTGCTCAAGTCACGCGATCCGACGCAGGACGAGGACCTGACGATGCTCCGCGCGATCCGCGACTCGAACCTGCCGAAGTTTCTTAGCGACGACATCCTTCTCTTCCGCGCGATCATCAAAGACATCTTCCCCGGCGTCGCAGAGCCAAGCGCAGAGTACGCGGATCTCGAGGCGCAGATCAAGGCCGTGGCGGAGGGATCCTTCAAGCTCCAGCTCGCGCCAGACTTCTTGGTCAAGTGCATCCAGCTCTACGAAATGACGGTCGTGCGGCATGGCATGATGCTGGTCGGCCCAACCGGTGGTGGCAAGAGCCGCGTGTTGCGAGTGCTGCAGGCGGCCATGTCGCGAGTCGAGAATGACCCAAATTTCAACAAGGTGCGCGTCATGGCAATGAATCCAAAGTCGATCACGATGAACCAGCTGTACGGCGCGTTTGACTTGCAGACTGGCGAGTGGACCGACGGAATCGCAGCGGTGCTCATCCGTCATATGTCGCAGCCGGACACGGAGGAGACGGGCGTCACGTTGGAGGAACTCAAGTGGATGGTCTTCGACGGCCCCGTCGACGCGATCTGGATCGAGAACATGAACACGGTGCTGGACGACAACAAGAAGCTCTGCCTGAACTCGGGCGAGATCATCCCGCTGGCAGAGACGAACCGCGTGATCTTCGAGGTGGAGGACCTCTCCGTCGCGTCGCCCGCAACGGTCTCCCGCTGCGGTATGATCTACATCGAGCCGCCGTACCTCCTGCCATCTCGCCTGGAGCCGGACAAGGCGGCCGAGGCGCCGGTACTGAAGACGTGGCTGCAGGAGCTCCCGCCGCCGCTCGACGCGCACCGTGACGCTCTCGCAAAGCTCATTAACGCCTACGTCGTGCCCTGCACCGAGCTTCTGCGCTTGGAGCTGACACAGCCGATCGTGGCACCGATGCCTGCCGTCTTTGCAAACATCCTGCGGGTGCTCGAGTGCTACCTCTTTTCTCTGCTGCCGGACCCCGCCGCCGAGCCTGACGCCGAGAAAGAGGAGAAGGTCAAGTCGATGCTGCCGAAGCTCGTCGAGCCCGTGTTCTTCGTCGCGCTCTTCTGGGGTGTTGGCGGCCTCGTTGATCAGCCCTCCCGCGATAAGTTTGACTCGTTCATCCGCGATAAGATGAAGGAGCTTGGCAATAAGGCAGGGGGCCTTCCACCCTCTGGCTCCGTCTTTGACTGGCATTTCGACATGGAGGGCGTGCGGTGGGTTACCTGGAACAAGACGGCTCCGGATTACGTCGTCAGCCCGAAGACCGACTTCAAGGCGGACTTCAACTCTCTCATCATCCCCACGGCCGCCTCCATATGCTACGCCTCCTTGCTCGACACGCTAATGTCGGGCAACAAGCACACGGTCGTCATCGGGCCCACGGGAACGGCCAAGTCGGTGACCGTCTCGCAGTACCTGACGGTTGGACTGCCCGCGCGCTACGACCCAATTATGATGGCCTTCTCGGCGCAAACCTCCGCGAACCAGACCCAGGACATTCTCGACAGCAAGTTCGAGAAGCGGCGCCAGGGGCAGGACAAGGACACCGGCCTCGCGTACACCATGTGGGGGCCCATGTTGGGCAAGCGCTTTCTAGTATTCGTCGACGACTTCAACATGCCCAAGCGCGAGACTTACGGCGCGCAGCCGCCCGTCGAGCTGATGCGGCAGCTGATCGACACGGCCGCCTACGCGCCCCCGGGCGCGCCGGCCTTTGGCGGTGGCTGGTACGACCGCAAGACGCTCAAATGGAAGGCCGTCACTGACCTGACGCTCATCGCGGCCATGGGCCCGCCGGGCGGGGGGCGGCAGGTGATGACGAACCGGATGCTCCGCCACCTGCACATGCTCAACTTCACGACCATGCCGTCCGACGTAATTGAGGCCATCTTCACGACCATAACGAAGGCCTTCCTCGACAACACGCTGGCGAGCGAGCTGTCGCCCCTCGGCGCTCCACTGGTGCAGGCGACGATCGGGCTCTACAACAAGACGTGCGACGTGCTCCGGCCCATGCCCTCCAAGCCACACTACACCTTCAACTTGCGCGAGATCTCGAAGGTGATCCAGGGCGTGCTGATGGCGGACAAGCGCCGGACCACCAGCCGGGAGGATCTCGCGAGGCTGTGGGCGCACGAGTGCCAGCGCGTTTTCAGCGACCGCCTCATCAACGACCAGGATCGCGCGTGGTTTCTCGACGAGACCAAGAACCAGATGAAGGAGCACCTGAAGCTGGTGTACGACAAGGTGGTGGACACGTCGCGCCCGCTCATCTACTGCGACTTTTTTACGCCGGGGGTCGACCCGTCCATCTACGAGGAGGTGACGTCGGTGGACAAGCTCACGGGCATCTGCAAGGAGCAGCAGACTGACTACAACGAGCAACATTTACCAATGTCGCTCGTCCTCTTCGAGGACGCGCTCGGCCACGTCTGTCGCATCTCGCGCGTACTCCGGCAGCCGTCCGGCAACGCCCTGCTCCTGGGCGTGGGCGGCTCGGGCCGACAGTCGCTGACACGCCTAGCGGCGTTCATCGCGGACTTCAACGTCTTCCAGATTGAGATCACCAAGAACTACCGGACCATCGAGTGGCGCGAGGACCTCAAGACGGTGCTCAAGATGGCAGGCTACGAGCAGCAGCAAGTCGTCTTCCTCTTTGTCGACACTCAGATCGCAGACGAGATCTTCCTTGAGAACGTGAATAACATCCTCTCGTCGGGCGAGGTGCCGAACCTCTTCGAGGAATCGGATCTCGGCACAATCTTTGAGAAGATGACGCAAATCCTGACCCAAAAGGGGCGGGCCGTGACCAAAACCGCGCTCTACGCGCAGTTTATCAGCCTGGTGAAGAAGAACTTGCACGTCGTGATGTGCATGTCGCCTCTGGGGAGCGAGTACACGGACCGCATACGCCAATTCCCGTCCCTAATAAACAACACCACCACCGATTGGTTCTCACCCTGGCCGCCCTCGGCGCTCAAGGCCGTTGCGCGCACCCTCATGTCTGACCAGGCCGACACGATGGAGGAGACCGTGTTTGCGTCCATCGTCGATATTTGTGGGGCCATGCACTCGTCGGTGCGAGAAAAGTCCACCGTGTTCCTGGAGGAGAGGCGCCGCCACAACTACGTCACGCCAACCTCGTACCTAGAGCTGATCTCGGTCATCAAGCTAGTCCTAAAACAACAAACAGACAGGGTCAACACCCGCCGCAACCAGCTCTCCAACGGGCTGGACAAGCTCAACAAGACCAAGTCCGAGGTTGCCGTCCTCAAGCAGCAGCTGGCCGAGCAGCAGCCGGTTCTGATTGAGACGTCTGCCAAGGTCAAGGAGCAGCAGGCGCAGATCGCCGTCGACAAGGAGGAGGCGCCGCCACCACCGCCCTTGCCTTCGCAGCCACCCCTACCGCTGCCACCACGACCACCACCGACGACATCCTCGCCCTCACCCTGGCCGCCGCCCTTGCTATCGCCCTCCCTGCCACCGCCCTCACTCCCGACACAATCCCACTGCCACCACCCTCGTCACCGCCGCCGCCTTCCCTGTCACCACCCGACGCGCAACTACCTTTGCGGACACCGCCCTCGTCACCATCACCATCCTCGCTGCCGCCACCTTCGCCATCGCCACCAACCTGCCGCCGCAATCGCCCATGTCGTAGGCGCTCGTTATCAAGGAGGAAGCGGAGACGTCCTCAGCGGCGGCCGCCACCAAGGCAGCCGAGTGTAAGGAAATCAAGGACTCGGCGGAGGCCGGGCTCGCCGAGGCGCTGCCTGCTCTGGACGCCGCGGTCAAGTGCCTCGCGAAGCTCGACAAGTCGCAGATCGTCGAGGTCAAGGCGCTCAAGAAGCCGCCGGCGGGTGTGCGGCTCGTGTTGCAAGCAGTGTGCATCATGTTCGCGATCAAGCCCGGCAAGATTGCTGACCCGGACAACCCACAAAAGAAGATAGAGGATTACTGGGGCCCGTCTCAGAAGATGCTGAACGACTTCGGCCCCGATAAGTTTAAGCAGGCGCTCATCGACTTCGACAAGGACAACATTCCCGAGGCGGTAATCAAGCTGGTCGAGCCTATCTGCGTCTCGGACGAGTTTCAGCCCGAGGTGATCGTAAAGGTCTCGGTCGCTTGCGAGGCGATGTGCATGTGGGTGCAAGCGATGCGTAAGTACTACTACGTGTCAAAGGAGGTCGAGCCGAAGCGCAGGCAGCTCGCGGCTGCAGAGGTCGAGCTCAAGGCGGCAAGCGATTCGAAGGCGGCGGCTGAGACGAAGCTCGACGCGGTGACGAAGAAGGTTGCCGCGCTCGAGGCGGCGCTCAAGGAGGCGATTGACAAGATGGCCTCGCTGGAGGAGCAGGTGGAGCGCGCCACAGTCCAGCTGTCCAACGCGGACAAGCTCATCGGTGGCCTGGGCGGCGAGGCCAAGTCGTGGGAGGAGCAGGTCGGGCAGCTATCCGAACAGTTGAACCACGTCATGGGCGACGCCCTCGTGTGCGCGGGGACCATCTCGTACCTCGGCCCCTTCACTGCCGACTACCGCAGCAGCATCATTGGCGAGTGGCTCGGCGAGATGAAGTCGAGAGGTCTGCCTTTCACTCCCGACTGCACCCTTTCTAAGATCCTCGCCGACCCGGTGACGGTGCGACAGTGGAATATCGACGGCCTTCCTGCCGACGCCTTCTCGATAGAGAACGGCATCATCATGTCTGTGACAAAGAGGTGGCCGCTGATGATCGACCCGCAGGGCCAGGCCAACAAATTCATCAAGCTGTCCAAGGCAGGGGCGCAGCTCAAGACCATCAAGGCATCGGACGCCACAAAGAAGATACAGCAGACGCTCGAGATGGGCATCCGTGTCGGCCAGCCCGTGCTACTGGAGAATGTGCTCGAGACGCTCGACCCATTCCTCGAGCCGGTGCTCGCAAACCAGACATATAAGGATGCGTCGGGTACGCTGGTTATCAAGCTTGGCGAGACCGTCATCCCCTTCCACCAAGACTTCAATCTTCAGCTAACGACCGTGATCCCAAACCCGCACTACGCGCCCGAGGTCTTCCCCCGCCCCCTCCGCCCCCTCCGCCCCCTCCACCCCCTCCGCCCCCTCCGCCCCCTCCGCCCCCTCCGCCCCCTCC
>Ga0115008_10004185_pt1 | contig 11987 bp, 11 predicted proteins | sample FraStrMetagenome_FD_87164 | JGI IMG/M metagenome (GOLD analysis project Ga0115008, IMG submission 87164) | Marine eukaryotic phytoplankton communities from Arctic Ocean - Fram Strait ARC3M Metagenome | ecosystem: Environmental > Aquatic > Marine > Oceanic | place: Fram Strait | collected...
GGAGGAAGGGGTGGTGCGTGCGGTGGGGAGCCGCTGTTCTCCTCGATGCAGGTGCTCGGGTAGACGAGAGCACCAGCCGAGGGGCCGCCGCCAGCCGAGGCGCCGCCGGGCGAGGAGAGGCGCTTGGCGCCGATCCACGAGCGGAAGGTGTTCTTGAGGCCCTGCCGCTTCTCCTTGACGAGCATCTCGAGGGCCTGCAGCCGGCCTGGCGCGCGCCACGGGAGGCGGGGTGAGGCGGCTGCTGGTGAGGCGGCTGCTGGTGAGGCGGCTGCTGGTGAGGGGCAGAGCTGCCGCTATGAGGCCGCCGTGAGGCTGCGGCGGTGAGGCTGCTGCTGATGGGGCTAATGTGGCGCGAGGGCGGGACGGCGGCGGCGGCAGAGGGAGGTGCGGCGGCGAGGGTGGAGCAGTGAGAGGGTAGCGTGCGGCTCTGCGAGGAGTAGAGGCGGAGGAGGCGGAGGAGGCGGGGTCGAGGCGGCGGACCTTGCAGCTGGTGGATCACGGCGCGGCAGAGCTGCGTTCGCGCGAAGCCCGCGATGCCGGCGACGTCAGACTCGCTCATCAGCGCTCCGGCGGCAGGCGCGCCCGGCGGTGCGGGGACCGAGGCCCACTCTGCGTGCGGCGTCGGCGACGGGCCGGGTGCCGAGTTGACGGGCAGCATGTGGCAGGCGGCCGGGCCGAGCGCGCGGCCGAGCTCGTGCAGCGCCTGCAGGAAGGCTCCGAGAAGGTTCCGAGAAGGTTCCGAGAAGGTTCCGAGAAGGTTCGGGGAGGGGCTGAGCGGCTGGTGAGCTCGCGGAGCGCCTGCTGCGCGCGGGCGGGGTCGCGCGAGCGGTCGGCCATGTCGTCGAGCAGCAGGAACCGCCGCGCGATCGTCGGGTCGCACAGCCCCTCGCGGAGGCAGCTCGGCATGCGGGCGCCGTACAGCTCGTTGAAGGTGGTCGCGAGCTGCGGCTGAGAGGCGGAGCCGAGGAAGAGGCAGGCGACAGGGTACTCGTGCCCCGCGTGCTCGGCGTAGCGCAGCTCCGCCGAGAGCGCCTCGTGCACCGGCGCGAGCCACGGCGCCAGCGCGGCCGTGCGCTGCTCTTGCAGCGGCTGCGACGTGTCGTGCGCCGCCACGAGGGTGAGCAGCCGCCGCTCAGACTCCTCGGGCGACGCCGCGCGGATGTCGCCGGCCGCCTCGAAGCGCATGCAGAAGCGCCGCAGCCGGTACGGCTCGCCGCTCGTCTGCACCGTCAGGCCGGGGTCCGCCCGCGCAAACGGCGCCAGCAGCTGCGCGGCAGTGAGCCCGCTCCGGCTCAGCACGGCGTCCGCCTCGGTTGTGGAGATTATCATCACCACGGCCGCCGGGTGGGGTTCGCCCTGCGAGGCAACGGCGAGGCCATGCGCCGACGACGCCATGGCACGGATGGAGCGCAAGCGGAGGTGGCCGAGGCAGTGTGAGCGCCGACAGCAGAGTCGCGCAAACCAATAAAATTCTTTTTTCTGCGCGCGGCGGTGGGGGGTCGTGGGAGGCTAGGCGGGTGGAGGGGGGAAGGTGGGGAATGGGAGATCAACCACCCAGGTGAAGCCGTCTTTTGGGTGCAAGTCTTCTTTCTTTCTTTTTTCGCACCGCGGTATCCCTTTCAGGAGCAGTCGAGAGCAGGAGAACCCCTCTCCCCTGTGCCCCTGATCGTCCTTCCAAAATCCGGGGACCCTGTCCTCCCCCCCTCCCTCGTTTAATGTCTGTTTTCTTTCCACCTGTGTGTGACCCAACGGTACGGGGAGATCGGGCGGAGGGGCCCTGAGTGACGATCGATGTCGGGTGAGAGTGTACGTCGTGCTTGTGTCTGGTGTTTACTAGCTCCGAGTAGAGGGGGCGTTCCGCCGCTAGGGGACACCCAAAGCGCAGAACTAACCCTCGGAGACCCGTGTTTACTTTACGGCCCTCTCCCTGCGAACGCGCACCCCCCCTAGCTAGGGATCAGGGCTCTCTAGCCCGTAGCCCGATACCGATCATCCGGCTCGCTGACTCGGCGTGGGCGGCGCACGGCCATCGCGGCATCCGCAGCCTGAACGGCACGGCGAGCCTGGGCAGCACGCGCTCATGGATGAATGAGTTGCCGGAGCAGACAGAGGTGGCGCGCGATCTCGTCGAGGGTGGGCAGGCGCAGGTGCTCTACTACTCGCTGCTAACGTCATTCGTGCAACCAATGGTCGCGCGCTCCATGTGCCTCAAGCGGCTAGAGATTATAGACGACCCCCAGCTGATGCTCGGGCGCAGCTTGACCAACAAGAGCGGATCGCGCGTGGCCCGAGGGCGCAAGGGCGAGACGGGGAGCGTTTGGGGTATGCAGTATATCCGCAGCCTGCGCCGTCTCGCCACGCAACCCGTGACGAGTCGCTGCCCTACCTGGGCCCAAATCTTCCCGCGTCACATGTACACAGACAGCTCAAACCCGCAGCGCTACTCTCTGCTGCAGGAGCGGCTCGGGGTGGACAAGGAGGGAACGGCGCATCTCCGTGCTACAAAAAGTTGCCGACAGGCGTTGTAGGGTCGGGGCTTTCTTACGGCGACGGCATGAGGCACGTCGACCCTAGGTTTAGCAACAAAGGCCAGAAATAGTATATTACCAAAAATATGTGCCCTCTGAGAACCCTTACCTAGTGATTGAAGATCCCTCACACCATCATGGGGCGGCCCCACACGCGCCTCGGCCCACAGCGGGCAGCGATGCACCGGACCGTGACCGATTGATGGGCTTGCAACTCAGTTTGTCACGCGCGACCCTAACCGTTTGAACGCTGCTCGTCCATCCAAGCTTCCAGTAGCTTGTGCAGAAACCTAGACTGGAGCTTTGGTAGCATCTGCTTGACCAAAGCAAAGTCCCCATCCACCTTCCCCGTGTCGGCAGAGCGCGCCACCGATGGCGGCGCAGGTGGACGGTGGCCACATGCTTTTGCAGGTGCTTGATGAGCCGTGCCCCAGACTGGCATTGGTTGGCCTCGCTTAGCCAAGTTGAGGTTGTAGCTGCTGTTGGGTCCTTGCAGCCTTGGGTTGAGAATGGTTGCAAACTCTGCCACAGCTGACGTCGTGTGGATCAAAAAGTCCACGCGTGACAACAAGAGGGTGTCTAGCATCACATCCCAACCCAAGTCGGCCGCACGGCTATTGAGCCCCAGCATGGAGGCGTGAACGCCCGCGTTGAGGGTGCTGTTACCGCGCAGCACCTCTTTGCGCCACACCAGTCGGGACCCTTGGATGCCGGAGCGTTTCAGTCTGATCTGGAATTGACGGAGAAGGAGTTCATCGTCCGTAGCGACAAAGACCGTGGCATTCGGGTGGGCACAGAGGTACGCCTCGGCAAGATCGGCATACGGCTTGAGGCCGAGCTTCCACCGTTGCTTGTCCGTTCCGCGGAGATGGACACCGAGGACGGTCTGCCCAGGCGCAATTCGCGCAAAGTGCTCCGACCAGAAGCTCTCCGCCGCATCTCGGAGGACGGGCAGTGGGCGCAAGGATAGATGCTCCACCATTGCTGTGCGCGCCGCGCGCTGCTGCACAGCGTCGTCAAAGCGCTCCGCATAATTCCCGTGGTCCTCCCATGCGCATGCTGCGGCGAAGCAGTCCAATTGAAGGAAGGTTGGGTTTGGCGGTGAATGTTCGACTGGTTCGAAGTACTGGGTGAATCCATCGCCGGGAAGGTTGGGGGCATAGTAGCTGTCCATGAGTGGGGAGTGGTACGCAACCGAGATTGGCAGCCCGACACGCTTGGCCCACGTCGCATGCGCCAGAACCCATATCACACGCACCCAAAACCCGTCTCCGCGCGGCCCCGTGATACGTAAGGCCGCCTGCTTCTCGCTGACGTTGTGTTGCGACAGCCACTCTCGCAACCGTGTGCGCGCGACGGCCTCTGGTGGCAGATGCAGATGATCACAGGCGGTTGGACGCACTCCCGGCTTGGTCGGATTGTCGGTGCAGTTCTGTCTGGTGTCACTGTATAGCGTTTGCGGGATCTCCAGCACCCCGGCTGTCCGCACACCGCAGGGAGTGTAGCGGTTGCAGCCAGGCCTGGGTTCACATGGCACCTTGTGGCCGGGTGGCAGCGGCATTCTCAGAGGGCGAAACGCGGGTGAATCCGGCCGGCGTCGCCGCAACTTCGTGTGTATTGCAATATGGGAGGTGGCGCTTTTAGGCGGGCTGCGATCGAACTGCATGCACATGAGAAATGTGCATGCACAACAACAACATGCACATGCACATGCACATGCACATGCACATGTGCATGCACATGCAGCATGCACTCCCCGCACCCGTGATCGCCTCGAAGCCGCTCTTCGTCGGCTGCGCGTGGAGAGAGAGAGCTCATAACTCCCCGTGCGTGGCGTGGCTGATCCGGAGCTACCCCACGCTCTTCACGCTCGCGCCGGCTGACCCCTCGCCGGAGACCCCTATGACCCCTCGAAACTACACACGCGAAGAGACAGACGTGTTCGTTTGGAACTGGGCGGCAAACGTCTCGCGCGGCCGTCGGCTCAAGACGGCCAGTGGCGAGTGGGCGATCTTCTGGTTCAACCAGACTCGAAAAGCACATGCGCTCGCGCGCGCATGGGCCGAGGTGATGATGGCGTGAGACGACAACAGCTTCGTAGCCGACGACCATCGACCAAGCGCTCCACCTGATCGTGAAGCGATGGGTGGATCGACCGGGTGAGCTTCGGCTGGCTGCCTCTGCACATGCGAGATTCGTATGCAAACTGTGAACGTGAAATTAGAACGCGGCCGTCGCGGCACGTGTCACAACGACGATGCGAACGAACACACGCACACAGAGCCGCCCACAGGCCGTGAACTGTAATAGGCTACACGTGTCTTCACGCACGCAAAGTATGTGGGGATCGGTCCAGGCAGTCTACCGTATGCGCCTTGTCTTCTTGCTTGCTTTGAGCAGGCATTTTGCATGTGGCGAGCACAGCTATGCCGACTCGCTGGCGCAGACTCTGCCACGCGCAACGCAATGCGCACGCCATGGAGCGCATGCAAGGGTCCGGAAGAGTCTCGGCGTTGTGGGAGAAGCGCGCATCTGGCCGTGCATTCATCGAAGCACAAACGCTGCTGCCACAACCCGAGGCGTGCTCGGCTGAGGGCTGCGATCGGATAGAACTGCTCGGCGAGAGGCTCTCAGCGGCGGCAAAGGCGCTACGCGTCGGCTATGGCGCGCACGGCCAGTGGGGCATCTTCGACAAGGCTACAACCAGACGAAGACTCGATTCCTGAACTCTTGGCTCTGCCGTTACGCGACGCGCTCGAAGATCAATACGATCTGTGAGCTCGGCTTCGTGGCCGGTCACAGCTCGATGCTCTTCCTGGAGACAGTCCGAAGCGCTCAGGTCTTCTCATTCGATATGTACGACAACCCTTGGTCATTGCCGCAGGGTAAGCTCATGGAACACACGTACGTCCAACGCTTCAAGCTCGTGGTGGGGCTGTCGAACGAGACTGTGCCGAACTGGGAGCGTCAGCACCCGAGGAAGCGCTGCGACGCCATGTTCATCGATGGAGTGCGTCCCATCCATCCTTTGGTCCCAGCAGCACCCCCGCCTAGTCCCCTCCTCGAGCCTGCACGATCATTTGTGTTCGTGCACTTTCAGCAGCAAGCACCGACACCCTGCACGCCCTTCCGACAGGCCAAACACCTGGAGCCGCGGCTGGAGGACTTGCGCAATTTTCGGCGTCTCAGCTCCCAGGGCGCGCCCGTCTTTTATGACGAGGCCACAACTCTCCATTGTGTGCGCGGCAGCGTGCCTGAGGAGACTTGCCCTGGCCATTTTGGTGCGACGCAGGCGTACAACCGCATGGCGAGAGAGGGCGCGCTCAAGGTCGTCGACTGCCCAGGATCTCAAGAAGCGCCCAGGGCATCGGGACGGCTCGTGCTTTTGCCGAATACGCCACATGAAAAAAATTGGGAAATGACAGACAGGGGTCAGAGCCAGAGTTGGCCAATAGTGAAAAAAGACAGAAAGCAAGCAAACAGGCCAACCCAAGGCGCAAGGGAGGGATGGGAGGACGGCAGTCGGCACGCCGCCACCACACAGGGATTTTAAGGAGAGGAGTGTGGTGCTAGCCGTCGCCCACCCTAACCCTTGGTCGTCTGCCTCAAAGTGAAAAAAGCTACTGCAGCGCAAAATTCTTTTGGCCTGGCCGCTGCCCCCCACTTGCTCGCGCAACTGCGGTTGAATCGGTCTGTCTGTCTGTCTGTCTGTCTGTCTGTCTGTGCCACCGCTCGCGCGATCCGCTGCTGATCGATGCGAGCAGCCGCAGCCCTCGTTTTGCTCCTCGCCGATCCGGCCATCGCAGTCTCTCCCGCGCTCTCACCGGCGCCTCGCGTCTTTCTGGCGCGACAGCGGCCGCTGCGGGCCGCGCCGCGCTGCAGTTCCAGCGATCCCGCGACCGAGGTCGCGCGGTGGTGTGTCGCCAACGGACAGAGCGATGCGGCCGTGGTCGTGAGCGGCGCCACCGGGCTTGCCGAGGCGATGCGCGATTTCTGGTACGTTACCCACTCCATCGGCACGACCGACGACGCCGCACCGCTCACGGCGCTCGCATTCCCAGCCTGGTCGGCCGCGGCGGACGGCTCCCTGTTTGAGCGCGTCTTCCAGCATGTTGGCTCGTGCTCGCAGCTGTCGGACTACCTCGGCGACGACGTCCTCTGCCTCGCTCGCCACCCCACCGCCTCCGACTCTCCGCCGCCGCACCCGACGATGCTGCTGCGGCGGCACGCGCAGAGCGGCTTCTCGAGCCTCTCGTCCGAGGAGGACGAGTACTTTGGCGGGGTCGACCCGTTCGCGGAGCTCGAGGCGCGCCTCGCCTCGGACGCGCCTCCTCCTCCGCCTCCCGCCTCAGACGAGCAGGCGTGCTCGCCACGACTCGACGAGCGAGGCCTGCTCTTGACTCGGAACCTTCTCGGAACCTTCCCGCAGGTGCTCGCCACGACTCACGCGTGGGTCAAGGCGGTCATCGTCGACATGAAGGCGGCGCTTCCCCTCCTCTCACGCAGCCGCGCTGCCTAGGCGCCTCTCTCCTCTCGCCTCACGCCAGGTCTGTGACGCAGTTTCGTGTGTGTGCGTGCGGCAGGTCTGCCCCTTCTCGCACTCGGTCGACAAGGCGGGGCTGCCGCAGGGAGGCGTCACCTACCCCATCACGCGAGCCTCCAGCGTCGAGCAGCTCTACCAGGCCTTCTGGGAGCAGGCGGCGGCGAGCTCGCACTCCCCTTGTCGCTCTCGCCCCACCGCCCCTCCTCAACACCCCCCGTTGTCGTGTCCTGCCCACCTTGTTCTTCTTCTTTGGGGCAGGTCGGCGAGCTCGACCGCGTCGACGAGCGCGAGGTGGCCGCCGCCCTCCGCCGCCCTCGGGCTCGCCGTCACGAGTTGGATCAGCGGTCGGATTTGCCCTCGATGCTTTCACTAGGTCGCCACCGTCCTCCTGCTCGCGCCAGAGTTCACCTCCGGATCGGCGGAAGGCTTCGACGCCTTTGCAGACTCGCTGAACGAGGCGCCGCCCCACTAGCACCACTAGCGACTGATCACCATGTGCAGCTAATCGCTCGCGGCTGCAGCTCTCGGACCAACTCTGATGAATGAGTGTGTGTGAGTGGCGAACGGGTGCTGACTAGGCGCTCACCTCGCTCAAGCTCGAGGAGAAGCTGCAGCTCGTCTTCTTCCACCCGGGCTTCGCCTTCCGGGACGGAAAGGAGAGGATGGGCGGCGAGGGCGCCGCAGCCAACTTTGCGCGCCGATCGCCCGTCCCGATGATCAACCTGCTGCGCACGCCGCAGGCGACCCCTCCCCCCCCCTCCTTCACCCAGCACCTCTAGCCACCCTTGGGAGGGTGGGCGCAGCACTGGCGCCACCTCGCCACCCTCCCCCCTGCCCCTCCCCCAACCGCCCTTCAGGTCCGCGCGGCGCAGAAGGGGATCCCTACCGGCTCCGTATACGACACAAACGAGAAGAACCTCGCCAGCGTCGGCTCGGAGCAGCTGCAGGAGATGCTGCACAGATGCGAGTGGTCTGCGCTCGAGGGGCGCACCTACCTGCCGCACCAGACGCGCGCCGCGATCGAGTCGGCGGCGAACCGCTGACAGTCGGGAATGCACGCGGCGCGGCCCCGCGCGCCGCGGCCGCGGTGTGCGTCGCTGCGCAGGGCGAGTCAGGAGATCTGACGGCGTAGAGAGACACTCTGTCTATGAGGGAGAGCTACCCCTACCCCGTGAGAACCGTGTCCCGTCATCTCGTGTGCGTGTGTGGGTCGCTCGTGGCCACACTGTGCGCCATTTGTGACCTCCCTGGGTCGGAACCTTGACAGTAACTAGACTAAGAATCGGGGCACCGCAGCGCCTGTGGGCCCGAGCTCCCCCTTTTTATTATGCGCGTGTGCGCGCGCCGCCACACGAGTACTAAACTAATTCTCCTCAACTCGCTGCCACTTGCATACGCGCAGGTGCCCGTGGTCCGTCCACCGCTTCTCCCAGCGCCGCGAAGGGCCCGACGCGACGAACCGGCGCCCGACGCGGTCGTCCTTGCCGCCGCGCGTGCGCACGCGATTCGCGGCATCCGGCGCCGTCTCGAGCGACCGCCGCGTCTCATACGAGCTGGCCGACGGTTCCGGCCGGAGGAGCTGCAGACGCTCGCACGATAAGCACTTGGCAGCGCAGTAGGTCTTCTCCGCCCCGCACCTGCGGCAAATCCACTTCTGCCCTCGGCCGCGGCCACTGGCCGCCTTCACGGCGGCCTCGGACGCCATGGCAAAGGCGGCGATCGCGGCGTTGCCCTCCTCGGCATCGGCAGCGGCGGCACTCGTGTCGATCGAGGCGCTCTCGCACAGCGCGTCGGTGAAGGCCTGAGCCGAATCGTCGGCCATGCTCAGCAGGGCCCGCGTTTGTATTATTTTTTCTTTCTACTCATAGCGGTGGTTGAGGCCGATTGCGCAGATTTTTTCTTTTCGCCCTGGCCGCGTCCCGGCGTTCCTCGATCCCAAGAGCGGCCCCCAAGATTAGCCCTCACCCGGTCCAAAGAGCGACATGGACTGCATCAACCTCATCACCCCGCCCTCATCACCGCGCAAGCGCAAGGCGTCGGCGCCGCCCGACAGCGACTCGAGTGATTGCGAGCTGCTCGACGGGCCGGCACGCGATGCAGGCACCTCCCAGCCGCAGCCGAGCGACGCGGGCACGTCACATCTGGACAGCGACTCCGACGAGTGCGAGGTTGTCCAGCCCGCGCCGGCGCCGCCCGCAGCAGAGGCGGCAGCGGGCACCGCCGAGGACGAGGATCTCTCCATCGTTGGCACCACAGGCGCCTTCGCGCTGAGCGATTTCCCGCACTCTCGCGAGAACTGCGCAACCAAGCCCTTCGTCTTGGGGAGCGGCACCGAGGCGATGCACTGCAGCAACTGCTACTGCTTCGTCTGTGATGCCCCGGCCAGCACGTGCGGCTCGTGGGCGGTGCACTGCAAGGCGGTTCACTCGGACCCGGCGTGGCGAGCGCGCCGTGCGCAGCGCGCAGCCGCCGCCGTGGCGGCGGCGAGTGCCCCGCCGGCACCCGGCGCCGCTTCCTCCTCCGCCGCCGCTTCCTCCTCCGCTGCCGCTTCCTCCTCCGCCGCCGCTTCCTCCTCCGCTGCCGCTTCCTCCTCCGCCGCCGCTTCCTCCTCCGCTGCCGCTTCCTCATCCCCCTGGCTTGCCCTGCGAGCGCCGGCGGCGGGCTGGTCGTGCGAGCGCGTCATGCAGGAGGTGCAGCAGGTCTGGCCGGTCGAGGCGGCCGAGCCAGCAGGGCTGCTCTCCTCCGTGCGGCTAAAGCCTTACCAGAAGCAGTGCCTCGCCTTCATGCTCGGCGTCGAGCGGTCGAGCGACCCGAACCTCGAGGGCGTGCGCAAGCCATCTATGGCAGAAACCATCGCCGGCCGCACCGACAACTTTCGTGTGCGCGGCGGCTGGCTCACGTCGGAGGTGGGGATGGGCAAGACGATGGTGTCAATCTCGCTGATCCTCGCAAACCCACTCGCCGGCGGCGACAAGCCGACGGCTGCCGAGTGCCGCAAGCCGGTGGACGAGTCGGACGACGAGGGACCGGCGGTCAAGAAGCTTGCGCCGGGCACGTGGGGCGTGACGCTCATCCTCGCGCCCGTCTCGCTCCTCGGCCAGTGGATGGACGAGCTCAAGCAGTTCGCGCCGCAGCTCAAGGTCGCCAACGTCCACGGCTCGGGCAAGGCGCGGGTGGATGCCATCGCCGGCGCAGATGTGCTGCTGTGCGCCGCGACCAGCGGGCAAGGTGCGCTCAACGGGTCGCCCGCTTCTCGCCGGCCCATCCATCGGATGATCATCGACGAGGCGCACACGCTCAGCCGCGGCTTCAGCTCCGCCGCGGCGGGGCAGCTCTTTCGCATCGGCGCGCGGCACGTGTGGCTGCTCACAGGCACCCCGCTTACCACCTCGGTCCAAGAGCTCCGGACGGGAGCGGCGCTGCTCGGCCAGTACGAGGCAGGCTTGCGCCTCTGCGAAAACGGCGTCGGCCCCGCCCTCGTCGCCAAGCTCAAGCAGCTCATGATCCGTCACACAAAGTCGATGCGCATCGGCGGCGAGCTTGCGCTCGCGCTGCCCGAGAGCGATGTGTCGACTGTCTGGCTGACCATGAACGCAACCGAGCGACGCGTCTACGACAAGGCCAAGGCGGCTGTCGTGAAGCAGTTTCGGCTGGAGGCCTCGCAGGCGGTGTCGATCGACATGAAGCTCAGCAGGCTGCGCGCGACGTGCGCCAATGCCTACGGCAAGGTTGCTGCTCGAGCGGTCGGTGCCATAGCGAGGTGAGCAGCGCCTCTTCACCCGCTCCAGCATGAATAGGCCAGCGCGTCTGCTGGCGGGACGTGGCCCTCGCGCTGCCAGTGGGACGACAAGCTACCCTACTCGCAAGCCGACCTCCTGGCGCTGTGCACATACATCGATCACCCACCCACTTCCCGCGGCGTTACCCAGCCCAACTTTTGGACCGAGCGCTCGCACCGCGAGTACCACAGCGACCCGGCCAAGTGCACCAAGCTCGGCGCGCTGCGCGCGGACCTGCTCGCGCTGCGGAAGACGGAGCCGTCGCTGCACGCAGTCGTCTTCACGCACGTCCTCGCCGCGCACGTCTCCATCTGCGCGATGCTCAAGAAGGCCGGCTTCGCGGTGCTCGAGTTCACGGGCTCGACGACCATTCCGAAGCGCCACGCGGCGATCCGCGACTTCCAGTCCTCGCAGGGCGGCCGGCAGGCGGCGGCCAAGGTCTTTGTTATCACGATGAAGACGGGGTCGGTCGGAATCACGCTCACCGCCGCGACGCGCGTCTACCTGATGGAGCCTTGCCTCGACCCCGCGATGGAGGTGCAGGCCGCCGGCCGCATCCACCGCCTCGGCCAGACCAAGGACGTGCTCGTCAAGCGCTACGCCTTCCGCGACTCGCTCGAGGAGAACATCGTCAAGCTCCATGCGGCGATGCGCGCGGCGCGCAACCCGATCCGCCTCACCGACGGCGTCTTCCCGTGCGAGGCCGTCCGCATGCTCGTCCACGGACCGGCCGGCGGCGGCAAGGGCAAGGGGAAGGGCAAGGCGCGCGCGTGAGGCGCTCCCGTACTGGGCGCCTCTCTCGCTTACGACTGTCTTGGGAGATGGTGGGGGGTGGAGTACGGTTTGTTCTCGGTTGCGGTCTGCTCGCTCTTGAGTCTTGTGTCTTGAACTCTCGTGGAGGCACGGGAGGAGAATCCATATGCTACACACTTGTGGTATGTGGTCCACAGCGCCCCAAAATCCAACAGTGGGATTTCGCGCCAAACTTGCTCGGAAAAGCTCGCATGTACCTCCTGCGAGCGCTGTGATCGCCGCAGACTGGCTCCGACTTGACGGCGGCATGGAGACGTGATGCCTCCATGCCGCCGTCAAGTCAACATCGACATGCGAGTCGATCTTTGGCCCGCCAGAGGTACA
>Ga0115008_10004186_pt1 | contig 11985 bp, 15 predicted proteins | sample FraStrMetagenome_FD_87164 | JGI IMG/M metagenome (GOLD analysis project Ga0115008, IMG submission 87164) | Marine eukaryotic phytoplankton communities from Arctic Ocean - Fram Strait ARC3M Metagenome | ecosystem: Environmental > Aquatic > Marine > Oceanic | place: Fram Strait | collected...
AAGAATAATGGTGGGCCGTGCTGGGCTCGAACCAGCGACCAATTGGTTAAAAGCCAACTGCTCTACCAACTGAGCTAACGACCCTCAGAGGAAGGCGTATGATACTGGCAGGAAGACAAATTTCAAGTACTATTTTTGGTATTCTGTCGGATCCATAACGCCGGCATTTTTAAAGCCCATTTTGCGCAACTGACAACTATCACAAAGACCGCAAGCACGGCCGTCTGGCGCTGCTTGGTAACAGGACACAGTAGCGCGGTAATCGACACCCAAAGCAATCCCGCGAGCGATGATCTGAGCCTTTGTCATATCGATCAGCGGTGTCTGAATGGTTAATTTGCAGCCCTCAACGCCGGCGCGCGTCGCCATGTTGGCCATCGCCTGGTAGGCTTGAATATACTCTGGTCGACAGTCTGGATAGCCGGAATAGTCGACCGCGTTCACGCCGATAAAGATTTCCCGCGCCTCCAACACCTCGGCCCATCCCACCGCAATGGACAGAAAGATGGTATTTCGTGCCGGCACGTAAGTGATCGGTATCACGCCAGTTTTAGGAGTCTCTTGCGACTCTGGTAGGTCGATCGTAACGTCGGTTAAGGCCGACCCACCAATCGCGCCTAAATCCAACTGAACGACTTTATGTTCAATGGCACCGAGAGATTTAGACAGCCGCTCAGCGGCGACCAACTCGGAGTGATGGCGCTGGCCATAGTCAAAACTTAGGGTGTAGCATTGATAGCCCTGCTCGATCGCCATGGCCAATACGGTCGTCGAATCTAGGCCCCCAGAGACCAACACCACCGCCTTAGGAATTTCGATTGACGTCATTGCACACCTCCGCTCTCCATTACCACCAACAGCGACAACCTATAGCTATAGCAGTCACTGCTTAGCTGGCCGCATCAGGTCTGAATGGGCTGTCAGCTTAAATTTTTACGTTATGCCGGCTGATCGCGTGTTATAACAGCGACACGTCCGGCGACGCCATAAGCATAAAAGTCCTGCCGCGCACTGCACGATAAGACCAACGGGCGGGTCGATGAGGAAATATTTTTATGCTAGAAGTTATCTTCTAAATAACTCTTGGCTTTCGAGGACACTGCACCGCTACTAGCGGCTGCCACCTCGAGTAATTCTCTTGCCCGCGAGCTCTCACCCAACTGGTGATAGATCTTACCGAGTTTAAATCGCGCATCCATCTCTTTGCTGTGTCCGGAATGCTGCTCGACGATACGCGAAAACTCTTGTCTGGCTTTTTCATCGAGGCCTTTTAATAGATAGATTTCGCCTAACCAATAACTCGCGTTCGCCAAATACGGGCTCGCGGGATACTGCGCTATGTGCGCGTTAAACGCTTCCACCGCACCATCCATATCTCTCTGTTTAAGCAACAGCGTCGATGCCCTGTCGTAATCCAGCTTGATTGCCTCGTCATCAGCACTGCTCGATGTCTGCGCGAGAGGTTGCACCGGTGACACTCGCGGACTTGGCGTCAATCGACCGGTCTGGGCTGTGGCGGCATCGGTGCGGTTCTCCGACGTCATGACAATCCGTCGATCCAAGTCGAGATAATCGTCAAGTTGCTGCTGTTTAACCTGTTGTAAACGAAAGTTCAGCGTCTCTACCAGACCACGTAACTCCTGAACTTCGTCGCGCAGTAATTGCAATTCAGAAAATGTATCCGATTGAATCACCGGCACCGCACTGGCGAGTTTCTCGGGGGGGTTGAAGCCCGTCAGCTCGACCGAGGGTTGTTGAAGGCTCGCCGGGCTGTCCTGGGCCGGCGAACTGAGGTCAGACACAGGTGCCAACGTCTGGGCACCTAAACCTGTACTCAAGCCTGCACTCAAAATTATGGCAAGCGCTGGACTTACCGCCCTACGTGCACCCATTACAAACATTTTAGACATCCTTATCCCCGCATTAACAGCGTCCATTTAACCCATACACCAGCAACCAGTGCTACTTGAGTTCGACCCGACGATTCATGGCCCAGGCGTCGTCATTGCTGCCGAAGGATGCAGCGCGCTCTTCGCCATAACTTATGACTTCAATCAATCCGGCAGAAACGCCCTGCATAGTCAAAAATTCCTTGACCGCTTTGGCGCGACGCTCGCCCAATGCCATGTTGTACTCACGGGTTCCGAGTTCGTCGGCATGGCCCTCAAGACGCACATTGCGCGGTGAATTTTGCAGCGACTCAGCGTGCTGCATCAGCGCTGCTCGCGATTCTGAGCGCAGTGTCGCCTTGTCAAAATCAAAGTAAAACACGGTCTCGGCCATCGATTCCAATGCCAACGGTTTTTGCTCTACCGGCGCCGTGGGAACCGCAGTGGATACCTCGGTATTATCGATGCTGGTGGTACCTTCATTTTCATCGACCGGCGTCGAGCTACAGCCCGCCAACGAAAGCGCAATCGCTAATGTTGCCAGAGATAATGTGTTCAGCTTATTTGTCATTTTTTACTCCAATTTAGAATCAGTGAAAATTTTGTACAACGCGTGCGATGGGTGGTTGGTATAGCCGCCGTCACCCACGAACAGATATCCTTCGAGCGAACGCTCACCTGGCGAACACTCACACTTACGCAACGAACACCTTCCTAACGACCACTTACCGAACGAACGCTTACTTAACGAACCCTTATTTAACGAACATAGGGCGACCATGCCGGTTCTCTGACATCGCCACTGCGCGCCGGAAGCATATATTTTACGCCGGCATCGAGCGACACCGCAGCCAAAACGCCCCGCCCACCCTGTTTGGTTGCGTACATCAACATGGCCCCATTGGGGGCCACAGTCGGCGATTCATCGAGGCGCGTCTGCGTCAATTGCGACAGTCTACCGGTCTTCAGGTCGAACGAAGCGATGTGAAAAACCCTCGCTTCGCGGTGAACCATGGCCAGCGTACGCCCATCTGGCGCCAAACTCGCGCGCGCGTTGTAATTACCTGTGAATGTTAGGCGTTCGGTACCCTTGGTTGCAATATTTAATTTATATATTTGCGGCGTACCTCCTCGATCAGAGGTAAATAGTAGGTTTTTCCCGTCAGGCATCCACGTCGGTTCGGTATCAATCGAAAAATGCCGTGTCATTCGGGTAAATTGCATCGTTGCCAAGTTCAAAATATAAATCTCGGGATTGCCATCTTTAGAGAGCACCAAGGCCAGTTGAGTGCCGTCTGGTGACCATGCCGGCGCGCCGTTTAAGCCGAAAAAATTAGTCAATTGTCGACGCTCAGCAGTCTGCAAATTTTGCCGGAATATTGCTGGACGACCAGTTTCAAAAGAGACATAGGCGAGTTCTTTCGCATCTGGCGACCAGGCCGGAGACATGATCGGTTCGGCCGATTCGAGCATCAGCTTTTCCCGTGCACCATCGGCATCTGCTACGTGCAAACGGTATGTCATGCGCTCGGCGATTTGGGTGGCGGTAACGTAGGCGATACGCGTCGAGAAAATACCGGGGATACCAGTGATTTCTCGATACACTCTATCGCTAATCAAATGGCTTAGATCGCGCATTTGTTTAGCGCTACCGGTCACCCGATGTCTAAATACGGGTTTCTGCGCCGTCACGCTCAACAAGCTAAAGTCGATGGCATAGCGACCGTCTTCCATTCGAGTCATATGGCCAACAACTAGATATTCACTTCCAACTAGACGCCAGTCGCGGTAATAGACGTCCTTGACCATGGTCGGATAGGACAGCATATCCTCGCGCGGAGTCACTGCAAACAAGCCACTACGCTGTAGGTCGGCCTCGACAATTCTCGCCATATCCTCGGTTAAAGCGTCACCGGCATTGGCGATCGGTGCAATGGCTATTTTAGTCGGTGAGTCGTTACCTTGGGTGACCCGAATGACTAGATCACCCCGGGCCATACCGCTAAGAGCGAGCAACACTAGGCCGAGTTTTAATCTGTCCAATATCGCACTATTCATCGCTATAACCTTAGGTCTTCTGGGCTGAATGCCACGTCCACAGAGCGAAATTTTAACTCAAATAAACGACTATCCATAGCCTGCAACTCAATAAACTGATGCGCTTTGCGCACCGCTTGCTCAACCGAGCGATCAAACGCCGCATCGCCACTCGATTTAATGATACTCACACCCACCACACGTCCTGTCGGCACCAGTTGAATGCGCACTTGGGCTTCCATATTGCGCCGTGCACTTGGCGGGCGACTCCAGTTTTCAGACAACCGCTGCTGTATAATTTGCCGATAACTATTGGCCGCGCGCTGATCCTCTTGGGCATCCATCTGCGCCTCCTCCTGAGCCAGCATATCCTCCCATTCCGCCTGTTGCTGTTCCCGCTCGACGCGCTGGCGCTCCTCTAATTGACGTTTTTCGAGCGCGGCGCGCTCTTCGTCTTGGCGTTTTTTACGTTTCGCTAGCGCCGCCTTTTCAGCATCGTCGCGCCGCTTATCAGCCCTGCGTTTACGTTCGCGCTCCTCTAACTGGCGTTTTTTTTTGCGTGCCAATTGATCGCTAGTTACTGAGGTTTTCTTTTCTTTCGAAACGCCAGGCGCCCTCGGCGCCAACTGAACCAGTTCCGCAACCACGTATTTGGGTTGCAAATACACGGTTTCAGAGGATGGCTGCCAGTTGGCCCACAGTGCAACAATAACGCCGACATGCAGCACTGCACTGACCGCCGCGCCGATGACGTAACTTAAAATACGACTCATATCAGTTGCCGAGTGGCTCCGTCACCAAGCCGACACTCGGCGCTCCAGCGCGCTGTAACTCGCTCATCAACGCCACCACTCGACGGTATTCAACGCGGCCATCGCCCCAAACCAAAACCGGCGTTTTTGGCGACTGCCGTAAAATTTTAGCTACGCGCGCCTTTACCTGCTCCAAGCTTTGGGTCTGATTATTACCGCCAAGGTCTAACCAATAGCTACCGTCGGCCTTTATCGATACGATGAACGGCTCCTCATCAGCGTTATCCATCGGCGCCGAATCGGCCGCCGGCAAGTCCACTTTGACGCCTTGCATCAGCAGTGGCGCGGTGATCATAAAAACCACCAATAGTACCAGCGTCACGTCGATATAGGGGACGACGTTGATTTCAGCTACGAGTTTCTTTTTCAAACGCTTGGCTTTCACTGCATACCCTCAGTCGCGCCGCCACTAACGGGCATGAAATTGGCGATACAAAATACTCGAGAATTCGTCGGCAAAGGTTTCGTAACTGGTATTCATGCGCTCGGCGAGCGCCGCGTAGCGGTTGTAGGCGATCACCGCGGGAATAGCCGCAAACAGCCCCATGGCCGTGGCAATCAGCGCTTCGGAAATTCCCGGCGCGACCGTCGCAAGCGTCGCCTGCTGAACCATCGCCAAACCGCGAAATGAATTCATGATTCCCCACACGGTTCCGAACAGACCTATGTAGGGGCTCACCGATGCAACGCTGGCTAAAAATGGCAGGTGTGTACCGAGACTCTCCTCTTCGCGCGACAGCGCAATGCGCATCGCGCGATCGGTGCTTTCTATGACTGCATCGGGATCGGGCTTTTCAAGTCTTACCAAACGATTAAACTCGCCAAATCCCGCGCGAAAAATATTTTCGATCCCTGTGGGAGCGACGTTATCCTCCTGCTGCTCAGAGATTTCGCGGTAGAGGCTGTTAAGGTCTATTCCCGACCAAAAAGTCTCTTCAAACTGACGAAAATCACGCTGCGCCGCGCTTAAATACATGCCCCGCTGAATAATCATGACCCATGATATGGCCGAGGCTAAAAATAAAATCGCCATGACCGCCTGCACCAACACGCTGGCGTTTAATATCAACGACAATATCGATAAATTTTCTTCAGACACTACAACCGCTCCACCGTTAAATCATATGACTCTTTAATGTTTCGAACATCGCCGTCGGCAATCGCTCAGGACGCTTGCTTAATGCACCAATACAGGCACCCTTAATCGTTCCACGGGCCAACAGTTGATCACCTCGATACACCGCCTGATTCATCTCAAAACTCACTCGCGAAACCGCCGTAAGCTCCGCCGACACCTGCAAGTGATCGTCCAGCTCGGCCGGTTTCAAATAGCGCACGGCGACATCGCGAACAACCAACTGCAAGCCATCAAATAGTGCCGGTTTAGTATACCCTAAGCTCCGCCAATACTCGGTGCGCGCGCGCTCCATGTACTTCAAATAATTTGCATAATAGACAATACCACCGGCATCAGTGTCCTCGATATAGACGCGTAGACCATGACGAAAATCATTCATCATCCAATTCCAAAGTCGGCTCAACGGCGCTTTTCTTGCCCTGCGGATGGGGTAGGCCAAAGTGTTCATAGGCCAACCGAGTGGCCATGCGCCCGCGCGATGTGCGCATTAAATAGCCCTGCTGAATCAGGTATGGTTCCAGTACGTCCTCGATAGTACCGCGCTCCTCGCTAAGTGCTGCCGCGAGGCTGTCGACACCGACCGGACCGCCATCAAACTTTTCCATTAGGGTGAGCAGCAATCGGCGATCGAGATGATCGAAGCCATGGTGATCGACGTTTAGCATGTTCAGTGCAGCATCGGCAATGGCTGCGGTGACTATGCCATCGCCCTTGACTTCGGCGTAGTCGCGCACGCGCCTTAATAATCGATTGGCTATCCGCGGTGTGCCTCGGGATCGTCGGGCTATTTCATGGGCGCCCTCGCCTTCGACGGGCACCTTGAGAATATCACCCGCGCGGCGCACGATAGACGCCAGATCATCGACCGAATAAAACTCCAATCGCTGCACAATACCAAACCGATCGCGCAACGGCGACGTCAATAGCCCAGCACGGGTGGTCGCACCTACCAGCGTAAATGGCGGCAAATCTAACTTGATCGATCGTGCGGCCGGACCCTCGCCAATCATAATATCCAATTGGTAGTCCTCCATCGCCGGATAGAGCACCTCCTCAACCACCGGACTCAAGCGATGTATTTCATCGATAAACAGCACGTCGCCAGGTTCCAAATTTGTCATTAAGGCGGCGATATCTCCAGCTTTTTCGAGCACTGGCCCAGAGGTTGTTTTAAGGTCGACCTGCATTTCATTGGCAATGATATGCGCCAGAGTGGTCTTGCCTAGCCCCGGAGGGCCAAACACTAAACAGTGATCGAGCGGCTCTGAACGCTGCCTCGCCGCCTGAATAAAAATACCCAGTTGCTCCTTGACCACCGCTTGACCGACGTAATCAGCCAACGACACAGGCCGCAAGGCTCGATCAAAATGTGCTTCGGCACCGGCATTATCTGCGGAGATCAGTCGGTCGGGCTCGATCATAGTGCAATGACTCTCAGCGCTAAAAAATATATCTGAATATTAACATCTGCGCGCACCCCTTGTGATAAATATTCACGCCTAGGGACCCGCCATGCCGCTGATGCTAGCGGGTGACCATGCTCTTCAGGGCCGCACGAATCAATTGTTCAGAACTCGTGTGCTCACCACCGGCCACCCGACCTATCATTTTTGTCGCGTCCTGCGGCCGATAACCCAGCGCAATCAGCGCGCTTTCAGCTTCCTCGGTGAGAGCGGCGACGCCCTGTTTAGCCGACTCACGATGCGCCTGCTCCGACCCCAAAAGATGACTGATTTTGTCTCGCATCTCTATTAATAATCGCTCCGCAGTCTTTTTACCAACTCCCGGTAATTTAACCAGGCCGGCGATGTCGTCGCGATCGACGCAACCGGCAAACTCCTCTGCCGACATGCCCGACAATATTGCCAGGCCCATCTTTGGACCAACTCCATTGACCTTGATCAGGTGGCGAAATAACGTGCGTTCGGTCAACTTGCTAAAACCAAATAATTGCTGAGCGTCTTCGCGAACCACAAAGTGGGTGTGCAAGGTCACCTGAGCACCTACTTCGGGCGTATCAAAAAAACTGTTGAGTGACACCGAAACGTCATAGCCGACACCCTGAACGTCAATCAACAAACTCGACGTCTGCTTATCGACAATGGTACCGGTCAATCGCGCGATCACGCTTTTTCACCCATTTTCATCAATCCTTATGACAACATTCGTTCTGTTTGAACCGGCGCCCTGAACACTAGAGCAGCCGCGAGACAGTCTTGTTGGGCCGACGCAAAAAATGCCCGAAGCGCAAAGCCCGGGTGCCAAATGCCGAACCAATCGCGCGCTCCGACCCATCAAGTGTGCCGGCCGCGCGCATAACCATGGGTTCCCGACCCGCTCAATGCCATCTGTGAACGCATACTGTGGCAATGACAAATAGCGACCGCCAAAGCATCTGCAGCGTCCTCTGACGGCGATGCAGCCAGCTTCAACAGCTGCGTTACCATCATTTGCACCTGTACCTTGTCTGCCGAACCACTGCCCACCACCGCCTGTTTGACGCTGCGCGCAGCATACTCGCCGACCTCTAGCCCGGCATTGACACCCGCCACGATTGCGGCGCCTCTAGCCTGCCCCAGTTTTAACGCGGCGCGAGGATCACGGGCAAAAAAAACGTCTTCAACACCCATATGCTGAGGTTGATACTGTTCAATTATTTGACTGATGCCATCAAAGATGATCTTTAAGCGAGGTGGCAACGGACCTTCGGGCAACCGCACAATACCACTGGTGACATAGGCTATTTTCCCGTCGCGACTATCAATGATGCCGTATCCAGTGCGCCGAGAGCCGGGGTCGATACCAATTATTCGAGTCATAAGTGCCATTACCTATTGTCCCAGCGGAGTGTTGCAATGCTGCGCCATCGAGTCAACCATTATACAGATGAATTCGACCAGAGTTGTCCTCGAGTCGCAGTCGCAGTCTACTGTACAATCGGAACAGGCCGCGATAACGCTCAAAACGGTGCGCTGTTCTCACTATCTGATGATCGTCAGTTGATTTAGCGCTGCGCACGATCGTTACGCCTCAAACTCTCCGCTATCGCGACAAAATAATGGTTGCCCAAGGATAGGCAGCCGCCTGGTGCTAAAGTTAAAATCTGTAGCGAATTTTAGCCACAAGGCTCTCGGCGGTGCGATTGCGCCAACCTTGAGAAAACAACTGCCAACTGTCGTCACCTAGGCTCGCCGATGAAAAACCACCGCGACTGTACACCAAGTAAATATTCGACAGCGGCGCCAATTCATAGCGATAACGTATCTGAAAACGGGTGGTGGAACGAGCAAAGTTGTCGGCGGCAATAGCCGACGAGCGCAACTCGCCATCGGAGCCCAACGCCAAGACTTGACCGTTGTCGCCGGTGACAGAGACCCACTGGAAGCGCAACCGTAATTCTTGGTTGTCAGCAATGCTCGCATCGAAGTCTATACCATTGGTAAAACTCTGATAATTGTAGCGATTAAGGCGTCCCCCCCGCCACAAAATGCGCTCCCGAGCGGCGTCAAAAAATACGCTATAACTGATTAGATAATTATCCGTAAAATGATAGCTAGGGTGGTAATGGAGACTGTATCCAGTACCAAATTTTTGGCTATCTTGCAGATACAATCTTGTATGGTGGCGAAATTCTCCGCGCTGCCCCACATCATAAAAAGCACCGACGTTAACCCCTTCATCAAAGTTTACGCTGCCGTGCCCTCGCGTAATCCGATCATCGACACTGGCACTGTGAAAATCTATCCACCAGCGCGCGTGCTGGGTGTCTTTGTAGGTTTGATGCGCCAGAAAACTCAGCGTACTGCCCAGATAATCGCCATGACTGGTTGCATTGCGCATCACGACGACGGATAGATTCCGCTGCGTCAACTCAGACGCAGCGTCAAAATCGGTCATTCGATATTCGTTTTCATAGGTGATACGCTGTAAATCAGCGCGCGCCAAATAACCAAGATCGTTGATGTTGAAATCTTCATCGTAGTGAGTCAGTGACAGCGAGTGATGCCAATTTTGATTAAATTCCTGCTCGAATGACAACCAAGCACCGCCCCCATTGTCGCCAGATTGATCGTCATCAGACCATCTTTGGCGGTCGACACGCGTGCTTATTAGCTGCCCTTCGAGACCCAACGTATCAGTAATATCGGCGCGAAAATCGAGGCTGTGCGCCTCGGCCTTTTTGGCCTGCTCGGGGCTATCCATGAACGTAAACATATAACCTAACTGGGTAGCATCGGTGCGATATTGCGAGCGACCGACAAGATATTGGTTGCCGTCGACATCGCTACTGGCAAGATCATCTTCTAGCACCACGATACCGCCAAAATCGATTTGCTCGCCATTGCGGGTATACTTGACCGCCGCGCGAATATCGCCGGCAGTTCCCATCCGGCGAGTATGCAGCATGCGCAATCCAGCGCCGCCCGACACGTCAAACAGCGCTTGATTCTCGGTAAAAAAGGGCCGTCTCTCGGCGTAGAACGTTTCGAATGCCGAAAAATTAACCACCAATTCATCGCTCTCTACCTGACCAAAATCGGGATTCACGGCAAGACTTAATTGCTGACTGGCATCTGGCCGCCAAAATACTTCGAGACTCAAATTGGCATGTCCTCCCCGGTCGAGTAGATCCTGCCTGTGACTCGCCGAGACGAAAAAATCTAACGAACCAACGGCAAAGTTATCCACCTCCAAGGCGGCAAACTCGCTGATATAGTTAAGTTGTTCACTGTTTGCTGCTACCTGACTGTAGTCATATCCCAAATTGACATTGTGGCGACTGACCAAAATACCTATCACGCGAACACGCTCATGGCTCATCGCCATGGGCGCCACCGTCCAAGGAATTAGATATTCGGCCACCCAACGGTCATCTTCTTGGTGGGTCTGCCCATACCAGGTGCCGTCCCAGTTGGTTGAAAACTGATTTTCATTTTGCCAGATACCATCGCGCATCGATCCGCCGTTACCGAGTCGAAAACCGTAGGCAATGTCTTGGCTATGATCAAAGTCAATGATTACATCCACATAGTCGCTCTGTATCATAGCATCGCGGGGTGTGCGGATAGAGCTCTGGGTGGCTCGAGATTGCTCGGCCACAACGCCGACATACAGACCCTCCTCGGAGGCAAACACTCTCACTTCGGTCGCCTCTGGCGGTGTCGCTAAGCTATATGGGACGGTGATTTTATCCAATAGAAAATGACTCGCAGTCTGCCACTCGACCTCGTCGAGGCGGCCGTCAATGTCGAGGGCATAACCCATAGGTGAAAGCGATAGCGTTGCGATAGAAACAACCGAGAGAGACAGCCACAGCAGTACCAAGCGACTGACAATCCGTCGCCCTAAAATCCATCGAAAAAGCTCAGCTAGAAGCATGATATAGCGACCATCTAGATGCATGAATACAAGGCGTATAAGGCTAACTGCGCGGAACATGGCCGACCATTTAGATGGCGCACTCAAACCAAATACCACCGGGTAAAAATAACCAGTAGCGCCTCAGCGTGCCCTCCGAGCTATTAGAGCGAATCTGTCTGGGCACGATTTATGAAGACTACATCGAAGGCGCGTGACGTTCGCTCACCGCAACCGGTTACTGGGTCGCGAAGGAACTCTTGGTTACTGGAAAGCTATTGGTTACTGGAAAGCTATTGGTTACTGAAAAGCTCTGAGTCACAGGAAAGCTCTTAATCACAGAAAACCTCTGAGTCACTGGAAAGCTCTGAATCACAGGACAGCTCTGAGTCAGCGTAAATACCTCCGTGTCACTTTTCGCGACTGCGGTATTTTCTGGGTATTCGGATTCGAAGTGTTTTTTCAGATTCACTACGACAGCGCTGCCAACAACCCCTAGGGTGAGCGAGGCTACCACTGATGTTTTTGAGTCGACGACGACCCGGCCGGGTGCGTCATTGGCGGTCGTTTGATCGTCGCCAGCTTTTACTCCGGCGGTCGCCGGCGTCATTAAAAAAACAAAAATACACGACGCGGCCGCGGCCGCAGCAATTGTTTTTGTGAAGCTCATAAGACTACTCCCTTAATCTCTAAACGAACGGCCTAAAACACTCCCGTCCCGCCACCAACCAGTTGTTTACAGAGTACCAAG
>Ga0115008_10004187_pt1 | contig 11984 bp, 12 predicted proteins | sample FraStrMetagenome_FD_87164 | JGI IMG/M metagenome (GOLD analysis project Ga0115008, IMG submission 87164) | Marine eukaryotic phytoplankton communities from Arctic Ocean - Fram Strait ARC3M Metagenome | ecosystem: Environmental > Aquatic > Marine > Oceanic | place: Fram Strait | collected...
AACCAAAACCAGGGCAATTATCTCCGCAACAAATTAAGAATTTGTTAGAAGCCATGAATAATCAAGAACAAAAGGTTCAGGAGAAAATGAATGCCGAGAAACAAAAAGGTGCTAAAGTTAAAACTGAGAAAGACTGGTAACGGGAAATTTATAATTATGAAAAATATAAAACATATTTGTTTATTGGTTACTTGTCTAACAGTCGCTCTTGGTTTTGCTCAAGAACACAAAGAAGTAGAGCATAAAACTGAAACTGTTATTAAAGATTTAAGCAAAGACATTCATTTAATTGCCGAAGCTTCACAAGATCAAGTTTCCGTAGATGGAGAATTAAATATAGAATACCGACTTTACGTGTCTCACAATATTGGGATTACAGGTTGGGATATAATTGAAAACCCAACGTATGAAGGTTTTGATCATAAGAACGTAAAGTTTGAAAACATCAAAATAGAGAATGTGATTTATAAAGGAGAATCCTACCGAATGGTCGTCTTAAAAAGAGATGTTTTGAAGGCTAAAACAAGGGGTGATTTTAAAGTTAAACCTCTACAGTTAAAGATTACAGCGCAGGTTGCAGAAACAACTAAAGAAATTGAGGGATTAGGATTTTCAATGAAAGAGGTGACTACGACATTAGTATCTAGCGCCTTAGGAGTTTACGTGAAGTAATAACATTTCCGAAGAAAAAATTGAGATGAAACGCATAAAGCACATATTCATTGTATTCATTGTACTCACTTCGAGTATCACGTTTGCTCAGGTTAAATTTGAAGCCAAAGTAAGCAAGACGAAGTTGGGTCAAAACGAGCGCTTACGTATTGATTTTATAATGAATAAAGATGGAGATAATTTTGAATCTCCCGATTTTGAAAATTTTCAAGTTATTGGAGGACCAAATACGCAAGTCAGTAATTCTTGGCTAAACGGTGCTCATTCTTATGCCAAAACATACAGTTACTTTCTAGCACCTCAAAAACAAGGACGATTCACAATAAAAAGTGCGAGTATCGAAATTGAGGGTGTGATTTATAAAACAAAAGCGGTTACAGTGCAAGTTACAAATGCAGTAAAACGACCAAATGACCCTTATAATGTTGAAGCTACAGCCTCTGAGAATATACATTTAGTAGCCGAAGTTTCTAAAGCTAATCCATACCTTAACGAAGCAATCACTGTCGTGTATAAATTATATGTGTCTACTAATACAGGTGTGAGCAATTGGAGAGAATTAGAAAATCCTAGGTATAATGATTTTTGGAGTCAGAAGATAGATACCAAGGGATTAAGAATTCAAGAAGGAAAATATAAAGGAGAAGATTACCGCTATGTTGTGTTGCGCAAAACGGTACTCTACCCACAAAAAACGGGAAAACTAGAGATAGAGCCTTTAAAACTAGATATTACAGTTGAGGTTCCAACAAACCGACGGGATATTTTTGGAGGGATGCACATGGCTCAAACTAATAGAACAGTATCGGCTGGGAGTACAACAATCAATGTGAAACCTTTACCCGAAGAAGGCAAGCCAGATGATTTTACTGGAGCAGTTGGTGATTTTAAGTTTAATGTGATGACCTCAAAATCTGAACTTAATGCTTCGGAAAGTTTAAGAGCTACAGTAGAAGTTACAGGTAAAGGAAATTTGAAATTATTTCAATTACCTAAGTTAACACTACCAAGTTCTTTAGAGGTTTATGAACCTGAACACAACGAAACTATCAATACGAATTTAGAAGGCATGCTAGGATCTATTGCTGATGCCTACACTATTGTTCCGCAATACAAAGGCAAATACCCTATTCCAAGTATTTCATTTTCTTATTTTGATTTAAAGACTGAAACATACAAACGTGTATCCTCTGGAGAAATTATAATTAATGTTATTGAAGGTCCATTAAACACCTCTTCTGGAGATGATAATTTGGCAACTGCAGATGGTGATAAAACAGAAGTGACTTTAAATAGCGATCAATTTGCTTTTGTAAAAACCGAAGCGAATTTAAAACCAATAATGTCTACTAACTTTTTCAAAACCAATCTATTTTGGGGCTCCTTATTATCGCCTTTATTGTTGATTCCGTTGGCAATAGTTTTCCGTAGAGAAAAAGAAAAACGTAATGCAGATGTCTTCGGAAATAAAATAAGAAAAGCAGATAAGCTAGCTAAAAAATATCTTGGTGAAGCTAAAAAGGCACTTGGTAACAAAGAAGCGTTTTACATCGCTCTTGAAAAAGCGTTACATAATTATCTGAAAGCAAAACTACAGATTGAAACGAGCGATTTTAGCAAAGAAAAAATTGAAGAGATTCTTATTGAGCGACAAGTTAATGAACCAACAGTAAAAGAATTCATCAGTATTTTGCAACATTGTGAATTGGCAAGATATACACCAATTACTAATGTGGAAATGCAGCTAGATTATGAAAAAGCAGCATCGACAATTTCAATAATAGATAAAGAGATACAATAGTTATGAAGTCAATACTCTACATACTCGTATTTCTAATTGGCACGATGTCATTTGCTCAAAACAAAAAAGCATTTGAGCAAGCCAACAGCTTATATAATGATGGTAATTATGCTGAAGCTTTAAGTAAATATACCTCTATTATAGATCAAGGCGAACATTCTGCAGAGTTATATTACAATATGGCAAACGCACATTATAAATTAAATAATGTGGCTCCAAGTATTTATTATTATGAGAAGGCGCTATTGTTAAAACCTAATGATAAGGAGATCTTAAATAATATTGCTTTTGCTAAAAATATGACTATTGATGCTATTGAGATAGTTCAGGAAGTTGGCTTTTCTAGACTTATAAAGAACGCTACGAATACTATGATTTTTGATAATTGGGCAAAATTATCGATTGCATTAGTTGTATCATTTGTACTACTATTTTTGATGTATTACTTTTCTCAAAGCACTGGAAAAAAACGTTTAGCCTTTATAACAAGTTTATCTTCGCTAACACTGGCTTTTATTGCGCTTGCATTTGCATTTAATAGCTATGGTCTCGAGAAAAAAAATCAGCCCGCGATTGTTTTCGCTCAGGAGAGTCAAATTAAAAGTGAACCTAATTTACGAAGTGAAGAAACATTGAAACTTCATGAAGGTACTAAAGTACAAGTCATAGATACAGTTTCTAATTGGAGTAAGATTAAACTGAGCGATGGTAAGACAGGTTGGGTTGTTAGTGATGACATCAAACCGTTGAAAGATTTTTAATTATTCTTTAACAGAAATTACAAAATCAAAAGTTATCTTTGCTCCTGTTATGAATAAAAGCTTTTTAGCCATTTTCTTTTCATTTATGTTTTTGTCGCTCGTAATAGCGCCAACAATAGTTATGGCTATAGATGATACTTTTGATATCTCTTATCTTTATGATATTTCAGAAGAAGAGGAAGAAAAAGGAAAAGAAGGTAACAAAGAATTTAAAAAATTTGTTGTTGACTTAGACGATGAAGATGAGTCTTTTATGTCTTCAGAAAATGAACAAAATTTAGAATATACTTTTAAAACCTACCCCAAACCTCATCTTAATTTAATTTTTCCACCTCCCGAATTCATTTAATAATTTTTAAAACACATTGGACAACTTTGTCCTAAACGAGATTATTAAAAATTAGCTAACGAGTTTTTCGTTGGCGTAAATGAATTTATACATGTTTAAAACTATTAAAAACGACTTGCCAGCGAGTGTAGTCGTGTTTTTTGTCGCATTACCATTATGTTTAGGTATTGCATTAGCCAGTGGAGCACCTCTTTTTGCTGGAGTTATTGCAGGAATTATTGGAGGAATTGTAGTTGGAGGATTAAGTGGTTCTAAGGTTGGAGTTAGTGGACCTGCTGCGGGATTAGCTGCGATAGTACTAACTGCAATTGGGAGTTTAGGAGGATATGAAAACTTTCTAGTTGCTGTAGTATTGGGTGGTGTTATTCAATTAATATTTGGTTTACTTAAAGCAGGTATTATTGGATATTATTTTCCGTCCTCAGTAATTAAAGGAATGTTAACTGGTATTGGGATTATTATTATTCTGAAACAGATTCCCTATTTTTTCGGTCTCGATAAAAATCCTGAAGGAGATTTTGCGTTTTTACAATTTGACGGTGAAAACACATTTACTGAATTACTAAAAACTTTAAATGCATTATTAAGTGGAAATTTTGATAAAGGAGCAACAATCATTGCACTTATTGCTCTAGGAATATTGTTATTATGGAGTAATGTTCTAAGTAAAAAGGGTAAGTTTTTTGAAATTATACAAGGACCATTAGTGGCAGTAGTTGTTGGTATAATATTTTATGTGATGACAAAATCTAATGACATGTTATCTTTACAAGCTTCACATTTAGTTAGTGTGCCAGTACCAGATAGTTTTGATTCATTTCTTGGTCAATTTAGTTTCCCTAATTTCAAAGCAATTACAAATCCAGAGGTTTGGATTGTCGCTTTTACAATTGCATTAGTTGCAAGTTTAGAAACTTTACTTTGTGTGGAAGCGACAGATAAGCTTGATCCTCATAAAAATGTAACACCTACCAATAGAGAGTTATTGGCACAAGGAACAGGAAACATTATTTCTGGTATGATTGGAGGTTTGCCAATTACACAAGTTATTGTTAGAAGTTCTGCTAATATACAGTCTGGAGGAAGAACTAAGTTATCTGCAATTATACATGGTTTTTTACTGCTAATTTCTGTAGTATTAATACCAAAATTGTTGAACATGATTCCTTTGTCAGTATTAGCTGCTGTACTTTTTATTGTTGGTTATAAATTAGCAAAACCAGCATTGTTTAAAAAAATGTACAACTTGGGTTGGAAACAATCTATCCCATTTTTTGTAACCGTTTTAGGAATCGTTTTTATCGATCTTTTGTGGGGAATAGGTTTAGGATTAGCTGTTGGTATCGTTGTGATATTGATAAAAAGTTTCCAAAATTCTCACTTCTTGCATATTGAAGATAAGAGTAACGGTAAACACAGAATCAAGATGACACTTGCTGAAGAGGTAACGTTTTTCAACAAAGGAGCAATTTTAAAAGAATTAGATAGTTTACCAAGAGATACGTACTTAGAATTAGACGTTCGCAAAACAAGATATTTAGATAATGATATTATTGAGATTCTAGATGATTTTGCTTTTAAAGCTAAAGAACGACATATTGATATTCAACTTATTTCAGAACGTGGAGTTGTTGAAAACCCTGCAAGTTTTATTGAATTTTTCAAATTAAGACCCAAAACTGCTTAAAAAGAATATCATGAAAAATAGTAAATATAAAATACTAGTGCTATCAGATATGAAAGACACTACAACTAACACCATTAAAAATGGTGTTAGTCTTGCAAAAATGGTTGGTGGAGAGATGCATTTTTTTCATGTTAAAAAACCAACAGATGTTGTAGATCAAGAAAGTCAGTTATCTGCAATTAGAACCATAAACAGGTCTTATTTAGAAACGGGAAATAAAATACAAAATCTAATAGAGCCAATGTCTAAAGATTTTAGTATAGCTATTAGTTATAGTCATGCCTTTGGTAATGTGAAAAGCGAGATTACAGATTATATTAAAACGAATAAGCCAGATATCATTGTTATAGGGAAAAGAAAATCTAAGCCTTTCAATTTTATTGGAGATAATATTACTGAGTTTGTTATTAAAAATCATGATGGAGCAATTATGATTGCTTCCGCAGAAAATGCTTTAGAGCCAAATAGAGAATTATCACTAGGTGTGCTTAATAGAACGACGACGTCTTTTAGTACCGAATTTTCAAACAGTGTTTTAAGTCATTCTCAAAAACCATTAAAATCATTTAATTTAAAACAGAAAAATAGTGATGTTGTTAATACTAATAAAGATATCATTGAGTTAGTGTTTGACAACGGAGAGAATTCTATTAAGAGTTTATCAAACTATTTGACTAAGAGTGACGTTAATTTATTATGTGTAAACAGAAGTGATAGAACTAAAACTGATATCAAAAATGTGGTAAGCAATGTAAATGTATCGCTCTTGATATCAGAGGATAATTAATTTGAAGCACAAATTCTTGTTAATTGTAGTTGAAAGGTTCTAATAAGCTTTTTTTGTATTGAAAAAATCTTAATTTTAGAATTATCCTAACTTTTAAAACATGAAGAATTTATTTTCCAATATTAAAGGTGACGCTTTTGGTGGTATTACTGCAGGAATCGTTGCTTTGCCATTGGCACTAGCATTTGGTGTTTCATCAGGTCTAGGTCCAAGTGCTGGATTATATGGAGCCATATTTATAAGTTTCTTTGCAGCATTATTTGGTGGCACACCAACTCAAATTTCGGGTCCAACAGCACCAATGACTGCTGTTAGTATGATTATGATTGCTGGAATTATTGCTGCAAATGATGGTGATGTTACTAAGGCGATGCCAACAATTTTGACGGTATTCCTATTAGCAGGATTAATGCAAATTGGTTTAGGAGCTATTGGTCTAGGAAAATATATAAGATATATTCCTTATCCCGTAGTATCTGGTTTTATGACTGCTATTGGTCTTATCATCATCATTACTCAAATTTTACCTTCTTTAGGATATTACCCTAAACAAGACTTGGAGTTTGTCGATACATTTAAACCTCAAGCCCAAGAAGTAATTCTTGAAAATATTCTAAAAGAAGAAGCAGGAGAAGGGATTTTGGTTCTTGAGAATTTTAAGGTTACAATAGATAGAGCAGCTAAAATTTCTTCTGAAGATATTCTTCAAGAATCTAAAACTTTGGCAGCAAAAAGAGCATCAGGAGCTTTAGGTGCATTAAAAGTAATACCAAGAGCCATTAAAAATATTAATTGGTTAGAATTTGCCCTCGCTTTTGGCACTATTTTTATTGTATTTGGATTTAAAAAGATAACCACTAAAATTCCGAGTTCTTTAGTGGCCTTAGTTGTCATGTCTGGACTGGCTGTTGGTTTAAAGTTAAATTATAAACCTATTGAAGAAATTCCTATAGGAATACCCATGCCTAAATTAGATATGTTTACAGATTTTAGTTTTGCGAGTATTACACCATATATATTTACAGCTTTGACATTGGCGCTTTTAGGAGCTATAGATTCGTTATTAACGAGTGTTGTTGCAGATAATATGACCAAAACAAAACATAAACCTAATAAAGAATTGGTAGGCCAAGGTATTGGAAACAGTATTGCAGCTTTGTTTGGTGGGATTCCTGGCGCAGGTGCAACCATTAGAACCGTTGTAAATATTAATGCTGGAGGTAAAACCAAACTATCAGGAATGATTGCTGGCGTTATGTTGCTTGTTATCATGTTAGGTTTGGGGCCAATTGCTTCTAAAATTCCCGCAGCAGTTTTAGCTGGTATTTTGATAACTGTAGGTATTGGAGTTATGGATTATAAGGGTTTAAAAGCGATACCAAGTTTACCAAGAGATATTAAATTTGGTCCTATAAAATTTAGCTCTGAAGTTGTGATTATGCTAGTTGTACTATTGCTCTCAACATTTTGGGACTTAATATATGCGGTAGGTATAGGACTAATTATTGCCTCTTTAATGTTCATGAAAAAAATTGGAGACCTCACAGCAGAGCGATCTGATGTAAAGCCATTAAAGGAAGAATCTTGGGAAGATGAATCAGATTTTCCGAGGAAATTACAAGAAGAAGTATTTATAAAACACCTAAAAGGACCATTATTTTTTGGATCAACGTCAGATTTTCAAAATCTCACACAACAAATTCCAAATACAGCATCGATTGTGATATTAAGATTGGGTAGAATGCAGTATATGGATCAATCAGGTTTATATGCTATGGAAGATATGCTTCAAGAATTAAAAACAAAAGATGTAGATGTGTTGTTTGTAAATTTATTAAAACAGCCTAGATATATGATGGAACGTATTGATATTATTCCAGATTTTATCGCCGAAGAACATATTTTTAAGTCATTCAAAGACTGCTTGTCTTGGATTAAGTTAAATGTAAAAGATAATTATTAAAACATTAAAAAAATGAAGAATATAGCAATAACAAAAGACGTACAAGTTGCAATGACACCGAGTAATGTATTGCAAGATTTATTAGAAGGGAATAACCGTTTTATAGGCGGAAATTCTCAAACCACAGATAATCCTTCTTTAGTCAACCAAACTACTGGCGGACAATTCCCTAAAGCAGTAGTTTTATCTTGTATTGATTCTCGTGTGCCAGTAGAAACCGTTTTGGATCAAGCCATAGGAGATATATTTGTAGCTAGAGTTGCTGGGAATTTCGAAAATGTAGATATTTTGGGAAGTTTGGAATACTCTTGTAAAGTGGCTGGAAGTAAATTAATATTCGTTTTAGGTCACGAAAGTTGCGGTGCAGTTAAAGCTGCATGTGATGGAGTAGAATTGGGAAATATCACAGCAATGTTAGATAATATTATGCCAGCAGTTAGAAAATCTGCCGATGAGGTAGAAGGAGAAGCCAATTCATCCAACACTGAATTTGTAGCTAAAACTGTAGAAAATAATGTGAAGTTAACTATAGAACGTATTCGAGAGAAAAGCCACATCTTAAAAGAAATGGAAGATAATGGAGAAATACAAATCGTTGGAGGAGTCTACAGTCTTCACACAGGTAAAGTAGAGATGCTATAAAAGTGTTTTATTACGTAATTTAAAACTGTCTATGGTAATAGACGGTTTTTTTATGCTTAAGAATCGGTTGTAGATTACTCATCAGAATCGTCTTTACCTTTATTTAAAATACTAGGGAAAATTAAAGGTGCTAAACCTTTAACCGGTTCGTATAGAATAGAATCATCTAAGTCTTCTTTATCAGCGAAAGGAATAGTATTATTCATGTTATCAAAAACAATAAGAAGAATACTTAATATTAAACCAAATTTAAGTGCGCCAAATACACCACCTAAGAGTTTGTTTAAAACCCCAAGTGCGGCAAAATCTGCAAGTTTAGTTAGTGCTTTTCCGGCGAGAGCAATGATTAAAACAATGATTACGAAAGTAATAGCAAAGGCAACAATATTAATATATTTCTCTTCCCAATCGAGTTTGCTGTCTAAAAATTCCGCAGCAAAATTACTAAAGTGAATTGCACCATAAATACCAGCAACAAGAGCACCTAAAGAAGCAATTTCAACAAAAAGTCCTTTCATAACTCCTCTAATGAGTCCAAAAAGTAAAAGTGCGCTTAAAATAATATCAATAATCGCCATAGTAATAGTCAGTTTTAACAAACGTACATAATTTTTCTCATTTTAAAATAATAACGCTTTTTGTGACGGTATAGTTTGTTAACTTTGACATCTTAATTAATAACAAAATTTCTGATTCTTCGGAAATGTAGATATGGCAAGAGACGAACAATTAAAACAACGTTGGGATTTAGTGGTAGAAAAGCTTTCATCACAATTTGCAGATGGTGATGCGCTAGATTTGGATGCCATAATATATTTAATTGGAGTACAAGAATTAGGGCAACTAGATCGCGCCTTTAAAAAAGACCATAAATTAGATTTGATGCATATCGCAATCTGTAAATTACTCACACCTTACGGGTATTACGAATTTGATTTTGCAGATGATGATGGCTGGCCACATTACATCGCAAAAGAAGAATTACCACCTTTAAAAGCAGGAGAACAAAGTGTTTTGATGAAAGATGCTATTGTTAACTATTTTCTTGAAACAGAATTTATAAAATAATTTTTTGAGCGTTACCACAAGGGTCTTGCTCTCAGCAGTCGCTCTCTACGAGGAGCTTCAACAAATGCTTCCATCACTAACGCAAATCCCTATAAAATTCATAAATTTGCCATTCATTTTAAAATAACTTAAAAGTCCAGATCAACATGAAAAAATTAATTTTACTTTTAACTGTACTTACTCTAGGATTTACATCTTGTAACAGTGATGACGACGCTGCAACAAGCCAAGACGCTTTTATAGGCACATGGAAATTCACAGCTGAATTTGAAAATGGTGTTTCGATTCCATTAGATGATTGTGAGGATGAGGAGACTATTGTCGTTAGTTCAAATGGAGTTATTACCATTACATATTTTGACGAGGATGTAGATGGGAATTGTATCGCAGACACAATGGATTCTGAATCTGGTACATGGGAGAATTTAGGAAATAGTGTTTATTCTTTCTCATTTAATGGTGATTCAAATGAAGATGAAATTGTTTTTCAAGGAAATACATTTACTATTACAGATACTTATATCTTCGATGGTGAAACGTTTACTGATGAGTATGTATACACAAGAATTTAAAAAGACTAATTGATATAACATAAAAACTCCTCATCCCGAGGAGTTTTTTGTGTTTTAAATTCGTTAAATTTGCCATTCGTTTTAAGAATACTGAATTTAATTCAGCACAATCATGATAGATAAGATAAAAGAACTCATAGAAGAAGCCGAGGCATTTAAAGCGCAATCTAAAGAAGAGGTTGAAGCATTCCGCATAAAATATTTAGGTAAAAAAGGATTACTTAATGACTATTTTGCTGAGTTTAAAAATGTAGCAAATGAGCAAAAAAAAGAGTTTGGTCAAATCATTAATAAGCTCAAGCAAACTGCAGAAGCTAAAGTAAGTGCCTTAAAGGAAGAACTAGAAGGCAAGGAAGAAACATCAGGTGTTTACGGTGATTTATCTCGTCCTGGAGAGCCAATTTCAATTGGTGCACGTCATCCTATTTCACTAGTTAAAAATCAAATTATTGATATATTTTCTCGCATAGGCTTCAATGTTAGTGAAGGTCCAGAAATTGAAGATGACTGGCATAATTTCACTGCTTTGAACTTACCAGAATATCATCCAGCTCGTGACATGCAGGATACATTCTTCATCCAAACAAATCCAGATATTTTATTGCGTACACATACAAGTTCAGTGCAAGTGCGTTATATGGAAAATAATAAACCACCAATTCGTACTATTTCACCAGGTCGTGTGTTTCGTAATGAAGCTATTTCTGCGCGTTCACATTGTTTCTTTCATCAAGTAGAAGGCTTGTATATTGATAAAGATGTGAGTTTTGCAGATTTGAAACAAACACTACAATACTTTACAACAGAAATGTTTGGTAAGAGTAAAATTCGTCTTCGTCCATCCTATTTTCCATTCACAGAGCCAAGCGCAGAAATTGATGTGTATTGGGGATTAGAAACTGAAACTGACTATAAGATAACTAAGGGTACAGGTTGGTTAGAAATTGGAGGATGTGGTATGGTAGATCCAAACGTATTAGAAAACTGTAAAATTGATGCTACTGAATATTCTGGATTCGCATTTGGTGTTGGTATTGATCGAATAGCAATGTTACTGCATCAAATAGGTGATATTAGACTACTTAGTGAAAATGATGTACGATTTTTAGAACAGTTTAAGAGTGCTCTTTAATTCCTGCGCAGGCAGGAATCTCATAGTGGATAAACAACAATCTTTGTGCTCGTAGGATTTTTTTAAAAATGACATCAAAAACTCATTCTTCTAATTTAACTTTTTTAATCATGGTCTTATCAAATTCAATAAGATCTATGGCATACAATTTTGCTGATGCTGCTATGGTATGAGTGTTTTGGGTAAAGCCTCCAACGATATACAATTTGTCTTGATGATAATGTAATTTAGAATTTTTTAGCTTTAAAAGAATCTCATATTCTTCTAATGATTTAGTAACGGTATCAAAGGTTAATAATTTCTCATCATTAAAAATATAAATGATATTGTTATGAGTTGCTAAACCCGGTTGTTCCATACCTTCAAACAGTTGACCTTTATTTGTCCAAATTCCTGTTGTGATATTATAAGATTCAATAGTTTTTAAAGGACTTCCGTTATTACCACCTATGAAATAAATAGTGTTATCAATAATAACACCTTGGGTTTCCTTTGGTGTTGTCATATTGGTAAGTTCATACCAAAGACCAGAAGTAATGTTGTAAATATG
>Ga0115008_10004188_pt1 | contig 11984 bp, 10 predicted proteins | sample FraStrMetagenome_FD_87164 | JGI IMG/M metagenome (GOLD analysis project Ga0115008, IMG submission 87164) | Marine eukaryotic phytoplankton communities from Arctic Ocean - Fram Strait ARC3M Metagenome | ecosystem: Environmental > Aquatic > Marine > Oceanic | place: Fram Strait | collected...
AAATTTCCCATTTTAGGCCACAGATCCGACTACTATATTGTACAATCATATGAACGTTTAAACAAGTGTTATAGCAATCAAAGAACAATTAATCCAGGCAACTGAGGCAGTAGAATCTGCCGCTGCTGACGGCGACAGATAAAAGAGCCGAGCCAATTTTTTTTAAAATATTAGATCGATGTGAAATAGCACTCGGAAAAGTCTTGAAGCACGGGCGACTAGACTCAGTTTAAACTATTTTTACTAAGACACTATATATTTATGAAAACGCTCAATTTCGCAGTTCTCCCCGGTGATGGCATCGGCCCAGAAGTCATGGACGTCGCACTCGACATCCTTAAAGTCGTCGGTGACAAGTTTGGCTTTCAACTAAAATATCGCCATGCTGACATCGGTGGCATCGCCATTGACAGGCATGGTGTTGCATTCCCCGAGCTCACGCATCAAATATGCGCAGAATCCGAAGCTATTTTATTTGGATCAGTCGGCGGCCCAAAATGGGAAAACCTACCACCGAAAGAACAACCAGAGCGCGCGGCGCTGCTGCCGATTCGCAAAGCTTTTTCGCTCTACGCTAACGTACGCCCAGGCTTACTCTATTCCGAGTTGACTGATGCCTCGCCACTCAAGCAGCAACGTATTCCCAATGGCATAGACATCGTCTGCATTCGTGAACTAACCGGTGGCATCTATTTCGGACAACCGAAAACAACTACTACTTTAGACAATGGTGAAGAGCTCGCCATCGACACGATGGTCTACAAGACTAGCGAAATCGAACGGATCGCACAGGTCGCAATTGATACCGCTCGCGCACGCGGCGGTCGTGTATGTTCAGTGGATAAGGCCAATGTACTGGAAACTTCTGTACTCTGGCGCAAAGTAGTCACCGCTTACTTCCAAAAGCATGCGCCTGAAATCGAATTGAGCCATATGTACGTCGACAACGCAGCCATGCAACTGGCACGTGATCCGAACCAATTTGACGTATTGTTTACCGAAAACATGTTCGGCGACATTCTTTCCGACGAAATGGGTGTCATCTGCGGCTCTTTAGGCATGTTGGCATCGGCTAGCCTAGGTGCGCAAAAAAACCAACTTGGCTTGCCGTTTGGACTCTACGAACCCTCCGGCGGCACTGCGCCCGACATCGCTGGTCAAGGTATCGCCAATCCATGTGCGCAGATTTTATCAGGCGCCATGATGCTGCGTTACAGTTTTGGTGAATTCGAAGCGGCTGCAGCCATTGAGGCAGCCGTCAAGCAAGCAGTCACCAGCGGCACTCGTACTGGTGACATCGCCTTCGGACTAGCTGCAGTCTCGACTGTCGAGATGGGCGCTGCGATACTTGCGAACCTGTAAATCGTAGATTTAAGCCACGGATGGACAGGAATAAAGGCGACAAGCTCCCGAATGCTGATCTCACTCAAGGGATTATTGCAAGCGCCCTTAATCTGCTCCACGGACTGGGGCATGGAGGCAATCAAAAGCCTTACGCAAATGCGCTTGTGGCTGAATTTTACTCACGAAAAATTCCGCAGGTTCATTAGCAAAAGTACCCTGTCCTCTAATTTAATTCGCATCCACCTCTGTTCATCCGTGGTTCCAAATAACGCAGCCTCGCAGCTCTTTCTTTTATCATGACCTCCTCCGAAATCCGCCAATCTTTTCACGACTTCTTTGCTTCGAAGCAGCACACGCCAGTGCCCTCGGCTTCTTTGATGCCGCAGTCACCCGGTTTACTGTTCACTAATGCGGGCATGAATCAATTCGTGCCCTACTTCCTGGGTAGTGAAAAAGCGCCCTACTCGCCCGCGCGCGCAGTAGACACCCAGAAGTGCATTCGTGCTGGCGGCAAGCATAACGACTTGGAAGACGTCGGTTACGACACCTACCACCACACCTTTTTTGAGATGCTGGGCAATTGGTCGTTCGGCGATTACTTCAAAAAAGAGGCCATAGAATGGTCCTGGGAATTACTGGTCGACGTCTGGGGCATACCAGCTGAGCGTTTATACGCGACGGTCTATTCACCCAGCGAAGGTGATCCCTCCGACTTCGACCAAGAAGCCTACGATTTCTGGGCCAGTTTGTTCACGAAGAAAGGCCTCGACCCGAATAAGCACATAATCAACGGCAACGTGAAAGATAATTTCTGGATGATGGGCGAAACCGGCCCCTGTGGTCCTTGCTCCGAACTGCACGTCGACCTCACTCCCGAAGCCGACAGCCAAGGCAAACTGGTAAACATGGATTCCGACCTCTGCATCGAAATTTGGAATCTCGTCTTTATTCAATATAATGCCGAAGCCGACGGCAGCTTTCGAGACCTGCCCGCCAAGCATGTCGATACCGGCATGGGCTTTGAACGGGCCTGCTCATTAATTCAAAATACCAAGGGCTTCACCGACTTTTCCCAAAAGCCGACAAACTACGCCACCGATGTCTTTCAACCAATTTTCCGCACATTGGAAGCACTTAGTGGCAAGACCTACGTTGATGTCTACCCAAATTCCGAAAGGCCAGCCGATGATGCGGATGCCAAATCTGAATTAGAGGTCGCCATCGCCTTCCGCGTCATCGCCGACCACATACGCACCCTTTCATTCTCAATCGCTGACGGCATATTGCCCGGCAATACCGGCCGCAATTATGTGTTGCGCCGCATCTTACGCCGTGCAGTCAAATACGGCCGAAGCTTAGGATTCACTGGGGAATCTCCTTTCCTTCCACTCTTAGTAGATACCTTAGTAGCAGAATTCAGTACCGTCTTCCCAGAAATTAAGTCGCGTGCAGCCGCAGTCAAAGAAGCGCTCGCCAACGAGGAAGACAGCTTTAACAAAACTCTCGACCGTGGGCTTCAACTCTTTGAAAGTGTGGCGGCCGCTGGTGAAGTCTTCCCTCCGGAAAAAGCCTTTAAACTCTACGACACCTTCGGCTTCCCAATCGATTTGACCGCCCTACTGTGCCGCGAACGTTCACTCACACTCGATGCAGCAGCTGTCGAAGTGCACATGGAAACCGCCCGCGCACGCTCTCGCAGTGCACAAAAGAAAACGATTGTGCGCGCACTCGACTTGAGCAGCGAGGCCAACACCGCATTCGTCGATTTCGATGCCGACAGCTGTGACGCCACGATCCTGGAAGTTCACACACAAGAAGAGCAAGTACTCGTCATCACCGACAAGACGGTACTCTTTACCGAAATGGGCGGCCAAGACGGCGACACCGGCACAGCCACCCTAGGCAGCGAAAGCTTCGACATAATCGGCGTGCAAAAGATTGGAAATGCCACCGCACACATTTTTTCCAATACGACAAGTACAACTTTCCCCGTGCATAGTTCGATGACTATCGAGCTAAACCACAGCCGACGCGCGCAGATCGAAGCACACCATAGCGCAACCCACTTATTACACTGGGCATTGCATCAACTGGTATCGACCGACGCGACGCAACAAGGCTCAAGTGTCTCAGCGGATCGTTTGCGTTTCGACTTCAACTCCAAGCCACTGACTCCTGCACTGATAACTGACATGGAAAAAATGGTCAACGACTGCATTCAAAGAGCTGAACCCGTCTCATGGCTTGAAGTGCCACACCACACAGTCAAAAGCCGCTCCGACATCATGCAATTTTTCGGCGACAAATATGGCGAACATGTGCGCGTGGTGCAAATTGGGGGAACGGCCCAAGCACTAGACGGCTACTCAATGGAGCTTTGCGGCGGCACTCATGTGCATAATACATCAGACATTGGTCTCTTTAAGATCAAATCTGAGGCCGCTATTGCAGCGGGCGTGAGACGAATCGAAGCAGTCTGTGGCTCGGCAGCACAAGCATATGAACGGGAACAAAAGGCTAAAGAAATAGCGGCAGGCAGCGCGGCGCGGGAAAAACTAGAGCTCATAAATCAGGCACTTCAAGCACTAGATGCTAAACCATTTGTTATCGCGGCCGGCACCTCAGCAGATGCGATTAAAAAAATCGCAATTGAGGCCGACAAAACGCTCAAAAAAGTTCAAGCAGCGGGCGCTGCCAAAATGGCCAACGCATTGCTGGCCGAGCAAGATTTATCTCACAACCTGGTACTCGCTTTAGCAGCTCCCGTTGCGCTACTGCAAGAGCTGATGAACGGCCTGAAACAACAGCAATTTGCAGGCGCGGCCTTTTTAATTATTGATGATGGCGAAAAACTCTTTTTAGGCGCACTCGCTGGCGTTAAATCGGGACACAACGCTGGCGACTTAATCAAAAACTTAGCTTGCATCGCGGGCGGCAAAGGCGGAGGCAAGCCTGACATGGCGCGTGGTGCCGCACCCGACCGCAGCAAAATTAACACACTGGCAGCCCAAGCAAAATCCACACTGGGGATTTAGCCGCTAAAATTAAGGGCCGATAAGGCGCTCTCGTTTCCAGTCACAGAATTGGGACGCCTTGCGGTTTGAGCCACAGCTGACAGTCATCCGAGGCACAACGAATCGGGTGGCTGGCTGACTGGCTAAACTCGATTTACACATACAAAATATTACGAGTTCAGCTAACGAAGCAAAGAGCCAATACTCTGGCTGCGATCAAAACGGCTAGTACAAAGCACAGCGAGTCTAAGAGAGCAGTATATCTTAAACTCTAATGAACGGAGCAATGCATAACAAACTAATACATTTTCGGGCGCTGCACGTCCGATCACTGCTTACAGCAGCCTAACTCAATACCAATGACGCGCGCTCTGGCGGCTCAATGCGAATGAAGCTAAGGCGGACCAAGCGACTACTCATCGATCACACGTATGCCGACATTATCGGTCTTTAGCCTGTAGGCACGCGCTTGAATACTATTTGAAGTATATACCTGCTGCATAGCGGATCCGACTTCTAACGCATGCGCTTCATCAGTCACACAAATGACAGTCGAGCCACTCCCACTCAACCAGCCCGTGTAGCCTCCGACGTGGCAGCCTGCTGCAATACTTTCACGCCCAAATGGATTTAATAATTCGCGATACGGCTGGTGAATATAATCATTTACCACGCGATCTAGCCGATCAAAATCTCCCGCAACCAAGGCACCCACCAAATATGCCAGGCTATTCGCACTGCGCACCACGTCCTTAAATGGAATACTGTCTGGCAGTACACGGCGAGAATCCTGAGTTAGTACTTCATAATCGGGAGCCACCGCCACAAAGACCAAAGATTCTGGTAATTTAAAGCTAACATGCTCGAGGTAACTGAAATCCTCAGGATCAGTACGCGCAATGCAGAAGCCTCCAACCAACACGGCACATGCGTTGTCGGGTGCCTGATCTAACCGCGTCGCAAGGCGAATAATCGTGTCAAGATCTAGCGAATTTGCATGCAATGCATTTAAGCCAGCAATCACGCCTGCACGAATCGTAGAACTAGAACCCAGTCCGCGGGCCTTAGGTACTTCCCCCCAAATCTCATAGTCAAAGCCTACAGCAGGCAAGCCTGCCGCCTGATAAAATGTGTCTGCAGCCTGCGTCACCATCTGTTGCGTACCCGTCACTTCAGCTCCGACGACAGCTATTTTGCCATCCGTGCGAAGCGTCAAACGGATAAAGTTGTACAGTGACAGAGCAATACTGAGCGTGTCGAAACCGGGGCCACAATTAGAGGTACTGCAGGGCGCTTGAACAAGTATAGTGGGTCGCGATGCTGACATGATAGAATTTACTTGTGCTCGCGCATCTCGCGCTCCGCCTCACGCATGGTAATTTTCTTTCTCAAAGTCTCACGTTTGTCGTGCAGCTTCTTGCCCGTACACAGTGCAATTTCGACTTTAATCAGACCATGCTTTAGATAGATCCTTAATGGGATTAATGATTTCCCACCCGCCTCAACGGCACCATACATCTTGTGGATCTCACGGCGATGTAATAACAATTTACGCTTACGCCGTGGCTCGTGATTCTGAAAGTTCCCGAACTTATATTCACTAATATGTGAATGATAGAGCCAAACCTGGCCCTTTTCGATACGGCAAAACGCATCTTTCAACTGTGCGTTACCCTCGCGCACAGATTTCACTTCAGTCCCGAGCAACACAATGCCGGCTTCAAAACAATCCCCCACAAAATAATTGTGGCTGGCCTTTGAATTTCGAACCTCGCTAAAGCGTTCCTCAGGAGTCTTTTTTTTGGCGCACACTAGGTATGAATGTCAATGAGTGGATTGCCATCAAATATAAGATGGTTGAAATGCACTAGCGGTGCATCCGCTCAACTGGGAATTTTGACTTAATCCTCTTCTGACTCGGCTAATTGATAAGTAATCTTACCTTCCATGACTTCGCGCAATGCTAAGTCTTCTGCCGAAAGCCGCTCAAGCGATTCGACTAGCGGCTTGTAGCCACTTTTCAGTTGTTTCGCACGACGCGAAATCACATTGATCAAAATCATTGGATCAGGGATTACCAATTGTGCTGCTGCTAAATAGTCGTTTCTCAAGGTGATTTTCCTCCGCTAAGGTTGATATGTAAAAGCAGCGAAAAATGTAGCAGATTTAAGGCTTTGCAATAAAAAAGCTCTAACTGATGAATTTTGCTTAAGATTCCCATTGACAGAGCGCCGACTGATTTTACTGTTCGCAGCTTTTCCAAAAATCATGAAGACGACTTTAGCTACTAAATCCGACCACACCAAAAATTGGTATGTGGTAGACGCTGCCGAGGAAACACTTGGTCGCATATCCGTAAAAATTGCAAACGTGCTCCGAGGCCGCCACAAGCCTACCTACACGCCGCATGCAGACACAGGCGACTTTGTCGTAGTCATCAACGCGGAAAAGATCCGTGTCAGTGGCAAGAAAAACAGCGATAAGAGCTATATGTTCTTCTCTGGCTGGATGGGTGGCGACAGTCACGTCAGCATGGCAGAGATGCGCGCCAAAAAGCCTGAGTTCATTATTGAACACGCAGTTAAAGGCATGCTTCCACGCAATCGCCTTGGTCGCGAAATGATCAAAAAACTTAAAATCCACGCCGGCCCTTCGCACCCATACGAAGCACAGCAGCCCAAGCCACTCGTCTAACTTCCATTTATTATAATGAGCGACCAAACATTTGTAACCGTAGGCCGTCGTAAGACAGCTACAGCTCGTGTCCGCCTTACTCGCGGCACTGGCAAAATCGACGTGAACAGCAGCGAACCTGCTGCTTACTTTAAAACCGAGGAATTCACGAATTCTGCACTGTCTCCTTTGAAGACCGTTGAGATGGCCGACCAAGTCGACATCCGCGTGCGTGTACAAGGCGGTGGCCTGAATGGCCAAGCGGGTGCAGTTCGTCTCGGCATCGCTCGTGCATTAGAAAAAATGAATGGCGAATTGCGCGTAGCGCTTAAGCAAGAAGGTCACATGAAACGTGATCCTCGTAGCCGTGAGCGTAAGAAGGCCGGACAACCGGGCGCACGTAAGAACTTCCAGTTCTCCAAACGTTAATCCGCACAGCGGCAAGGAAGCATTTTTGCAACCCTCCAAGGCCGTGTCCGCACGCGTCTTGGAGGGTTTTTTGTTTTCTAATTTTCACCCTTGAATCAAACGTTGCAGCTAATTGCGGCGCTGAACTAATTAGCAGTCCTAAATTTCATGAATGCAGCCATAATAGGAGCCTCTGGTTACTCTGGAGAAGAACTCGTCCGCCTACTCTCGCGTCATCCTAATGTGACGCTAGCAGCGGTTACCTCGCGCTCACTGGTGGGGCAACGCCTCGGCGACAGCATGCCTGCATTACGACACATGGTGGGCGATCTAAAATATGTCGATTCTGACCCGGCCGAACTGGCTCAGCGCGCCGACTTAGAAGTCTTCTTCTTGGCACTGCCGCATGGAGTCGCTTCGGAATTCGCTCGCCCGCTATATGAGGCCGGCAAGACAGTCATCGATCTGAGTGCTGATTTTCGACTAGGCTCAAGCGTTGCCTACGAGAAATACTATGGCGGCCCCCACCCTGCGCCAGATCTACTAAAGTCCACTCCCTACGTCTTACCAGAATTAGCTGCTGAAAGCTGGAAGTCCAAGAAATTAATTGCCTGCCCCGGCTGCTACCCAACCAGCATTCAGCTGCCACTGGTACCGCTGCTAAAAGCAGGCTTAATAAAGGCTAATGGCATTGTTATCAATAGCTACAGTGGTGTTAGCGGCGCAGGCCGTACAGTCGCGGAAACATTCATCTACTGCGAACGCAATGAAAGCATGAAAGGCTATAGCATGCCGGTGCACCGCCACATACCAGAAATTGAAGAGCAGTTGGAAAAGGCAGCATTTGCGGATGTAATCGTGCAATTTAATCCCCATTTGGCTCCGATCACACGTGGTATTTCAACCACCATCGTGGCCAAGAGCAACCAAGCCTCGCTGCAATCAATCTATGACTGCTGGGACAAAGCTTATGCCGACAAACCTTTCGTCTGCGCATTGCCTACAGGCACATTTCCAGATACCAAGCAGGTCGCGGGTACCAACCGCGCCGACATCTCAGCTGTCTACGATAGCCGCACCGATAACTTTGTCATCAATTCCTGCATCGACAACTTGACCAAAGGTGCCAGCGGCCAAGCGGTACAAATTCTCAATTTAAAGTACGGCTTCGAGGAGACCGCCGGACTGCTTTAAAGCTTATTTCTTGCGCTTTTTTTTTTAGCCCGACTCGAACCGCTATGACCGCTCCGATCACCGTTCAATTGATTCAAGATTCCTCCGGCATCACAGACTGCCCGGGTTACAAAGTATCCGCAACTGCCTGTGACATTCGTGAAAACGGCGACGGTCGCCTCGATCTGGCGCTGATCGTCTCTGATTCGCCTTGCTCCGCGGCCGGTGTATTTACTTTGAACGATGTCTGTGCCGCACCGGTCCATGTTTGCAAGTCCATCATTGGGCAGGATGGCAATCAAATTGCAGGCTGCGTCAGCAATAGTGGTAATGCCAATGCCTGCACCGCCGAGCAAGGCATGCTGGATGCCCAGGAGATGACGCGCTACACTCAATCTGAAACGGGTCAGAGCGCAGCTTTCTTGGTATGTTCAACTGGCCGAATTGGCCGCCATTTACCCATGCCAAAGATAAGATCGGGCATTGCAGCAGCGGCGCAGCAACTCAGCGCCAGCAGCGAGAGTTCTCATGCGGCAGCTGACGCTATTTTAACTTCGGACACTCGCCGCAAGGTTGCCACCGCGCGTTTTAAATACGCAGGCCAGACCCTGACCGTCTCGGGTATGGCTAAGGGCGCTGGTATGATTGAGCCCAATATGGCCACCATGCTAGCTTACCTAGCTAGTGATCTACAAGCCGATAGCGCACTACTTAAAATAGCACTCAAACAGGCCTGCGATAAAACATTTAATCGAATTTCGATTGATGGCGACATGAGTACCAACGACACCGTATTGCTATTTGCCAATGGTAAATCCGGCCTAGCAGCCAACGCCTCAGCTGAATTATTAGACGCATTTAAACAGGCCGTCTTTTTAGTTTGCGATGCGCTGGCCGAAAAAATCGTCGGTGACGGTGAAAAAGTCACTAAGCTGGTCGAACTGGTAGTCGAGGGCACTCAATCGGTGGCTGATGCGGAAAAAGTGGCACGGGCGGTGGGCAATTCGCTGCTGGTTAAAACCTCCTGGTATGGTGGCGACCCGAACTGGGGCCGGCTGGCTGATGCGGCTGGCTACGCGCGGGTCGGATTACAGGAAAACTGCTTTGATATTCATTACGATGAAGTACCCGCACTCATTGGTGGCAAGCCACAGGATATACATAGCGCAGAATGGAAGCGTATCGTTTCAAAAAAACGCTTTCGTATCACGCTCAATTTAAATCAGGGCAGCGCGCGCTACCGCTTGCTGACCTCTGACCTTAGCCAAGCCTACGTTGATTTTAATAAATCCGAATAAAGGATAATACCCACCCAAATCTGGCGGCACGCACACAACACTCGTTTTTAGTATGACCGATCTCACTCAACTCGACATCACCACCAAGGCATCTGTGCTGTTGGAGGCACTTCCTTACATTCAACGCTTCCGCGATGCCATCTTTGTGGTGAAATATGGAGGTGCATTCATGGATGATGCCGACCCGGCCTTGCGCACGCGCGTGGCCACTGACATCGCCTTTCTTTCAGCTGCTGGCATCAAAGTCGTGGTAGTTCACGGCGGCGGTAAGGCCATCACCCGCGCACTGACAGAATCCGATTTGCCGACACGCTTTGAGCATGGTCTGCGAGTCACCGATGCAGAATCCGTCAAAATCGTAGAGCACACACTAAATAAAGTGGTGAACCTGGACATTTGCGAAATTTTACAAGCCAAGTCAGCTCGTCCACTTGGGATTCCCGGCAACAATGTTTTGGTCTGCGATAAAAAGCAGGTTAAAGTAGATGGAGAAACGGTCGATGTCGGCTTTGTCGGAGAGACTCACACCGTAAAAACTAAGATTATAAAAAAGGCGCTGAACGATGGCTACATCCCAGTCATCTCACCCATCGCATGCGATATAGACGGTCAGAGCTATAACACCAACGCCGATGCCGCCGCCGCCCGTGTTGCCGGTGCACTACGCGCCCGCCGTTTGGTCTACCTCTGTGATGTGCCCGGCTTGATGCGTGATGTGAAGAACCCAAGCTCACTCATTTCGTCACTCAAGGCCGATGACGTCGCAGGCCTCGTAAAAGACGGCACGATTAGTAGCGGCATGATCCCCAAGACCGACAGCGCGGTCAACGCACTGAAAAACGGCGTGCACCGAGTCCACTTTGTCGATGGCGAACAAGCTCACAGCTTGCTGCTAGAAATTTTCACCGACCAAGGCGTCGGCACTGAAATCGTTAATAGTTAGACCTTCGCCTCGAACCGCAGCCTCAACGCCACATTAGATCACATGTCTCATCATTCCAGTCTCATGAAAAACTACGGCCCACCGGCATTTGATGCGGTGCGAGGCGAAGGTCTTTATCTGTTTGATAGCAATGGTAGCCGCTATCTCGACTTTGGCAGTGGCATTGCAGTCACTTCCATTGGGCACTCGCATCCCAGCTGGGTGCAAGCGATGCAGCAGCAACTCTCAACACTGAGCCATTGCAGTAATCTTTATGGCATTCCGGGCCAACAAAAGCTGGCCGATCGTTTGGTGGCTCAAGCCGGTCCGGGCCGCGTGCTCTTCTGTAATAGTGGCGCAGAAGCCAACGAAGCACTGCTTAAATTGGCACGGCTGCATGGCCGTAAGGTTTCTGGCGGGGTCGAAGGTCAACGCTACAAAGTCATCAGCGCCTACAACAGTTTTCATGGCCGCACCTTCGGCGGCATGGCAGCCACTCCACAGGATAAAATCCAGTCAGGCTTTCGCCCGATGCTGGATGGATTTGCGCACGCTAAAATCAACAAGATCGAAACTTTCGAAGCACAGATCGACGCTCAGACTGCAGCCGTCTTCTTAGAAACGATTCAAGGTGAAGGCGGCATCTTCCCAGCCGAAGCAAGCTTCCTGCAAGAACTGCGTGCACTTTGCAGCGAGCGCAATATACTACTGATGCTGGACGAGGTACAATGCGGCATCGGCCGCAGTGGACAATTTTTCGCTTATGAAAAGAGCGGTATCACGCCCGACGCGGTTGGTATGGCCAAAGGCCTAGGCGGTGGCTTCCCGATCGGTGCCCTTTGGGTGGCGGAGCCCTACGCCGAACTTTTCCAACCGGGATCGCACGGCACCACTTTCGGTGGCTCGCCGCTGGCGGCGGCTGCAGCCAACAGCGTAATCGACGTCATCGAAGCCGAAGGCTTACTGCAAAAAGTTTCACAACAATCCATTGCCTGGCATCATGCGCTGCATGCATTGGCCCAAAAATACCCGCAACAGATTAAGACCGTGCGCGGCGCGGGCTACATGATAGGCATCGCATTGCATTGCAACAACTTGAAAATTGCAAGTAGCGCGCGCGAGCAGGGCTTACTAATCGTACCGGCCGGCGAC
>Ga0115008_10004189_pt1 | contig 11983 bp, 11 predicted proteins | sample FraStrMetagenome_FD_87164 | JGI IMG/M metagenome (GOLD analysis project Ga0115008, IMG submission 87164) | Marine eukaryotic phytoplankton communities from Arctic Ocean - Fram Strait ARC3M Metagenome | ecosystem: Environmental > Aquatic > Marine > Oceanic | place: Fram Strait | collected...
ATGTTATTGATAATTTCAAACATAGTATCACATTTGGTTTCTAAAGCAGTAAATTTTTGTCTGAAGTGATATACTAAATATAATATCAGCACAAAGGTTACAGCCAAACTCACAAAGAAAAACGTTTCAAGCATATTAAACAATCCCATTTACATTAAAAAAACATTATATAAGAAGAAAGCAAACGAACATACTAAATAAAATATTTTTGTATATTATATTATAAAAAATGGATTCACTATCTGGTTCTACTAAATTTATTGCATCTGAAAGTAATAGTAAAAACTACATGATATTTATTTTAGCTATCTTATTAATATTATCTCTTTTAGGGATAAACCTATTTATCATAGTAGGTAATACCGTCCAAGTAGTCATTAACATCTTCAAACCCCTTATTTACCAAATATTAGCTATTTTTGGATATACTGCGGGTACTTTGATAAATACAACCGCTGATGTTACATCCGATGTGGCACGTGCTGGAGTTGATATCGCCGAAGGTACCGTTCAATCTGTAGGAAATCTACTAAAAGACGCAAGTAAGGGAGCGGTAAATCGGAAAACAAAAAAAGACCTTGATATGGTTATAGCAGAACCAGAATCTGATGAAGCAGAAAGCCCAATACAAACGAATCGAGCATCCGTAAAATCAAGCTGGTGTTTAGTTGGCGAACATAATGGAAAACGTGGCTGTGTTGAAATAAATGATGCTTCAAAATGTATGTCAGGACAAGTATTTCCTAATGCCAAAATGTGCTTGAACCCCACATTAACACCTAATATGCAACCAAAACAAAGAGCTCAACCACATCCATTAAAAAGTGTGAAGAGTAACCCTGACCGTAGCACTTGGTAATTTATCTAATGTCTAACAAAAACTATGTATTAGACATTAGAATAGTATTTACATATCAACTAATGTAAATGGAACATACGGTTGTGTACTGGGTTCAGTTGTTATCGTACATCCGGATGCGTTACTTGTATTGGTTTCAGATATATTCATGAGTATACCATAACTTATATCATATTGAACGTAAAAATCACTGGTGATATCATCATTTCCAATAAGAATTGTTAACTTTGGTGTTATATTAAAATCATAGGTATATCCTGGTTCGGTGAATAATTTGATATTGGTTATATTTAATACACCAGCATATAATGTCGCATTGAAATCATCCACATTATTCGAAATATCAAATATCATTGAACTAATATTGCTATCGTATGTATAATCAATAATACTATTGACATTTTGTACGTATTCATTGTTATATTTTACTACAAAATCAAAAGGAGTTACTTCATCTAATGTTATAATTAGATTATTATAGGATATATCTCCGTCAATCAGCTTCTTACCGGTTATATTGAACCCTATAGGAATACTCATTCGATAAGTATACACGGGCAAGTCTATCTTTTCGGTTATATTCAATGATGTTATTCCTTTCTCTTCATCATCATTAAAATATATGTTATCAATTGGTGTAGTAAACCGCCATTTCTCTATTATTTCTGTTTGTGATATACCATTCGGTTCTGTACCAGTTTCATAATTATATAATGGAACACTATTATCCAGATATAAATCAATGGATGGTCCAGGAACACCAGAAGCACCACTCTTGGTACGTATTATACCAGCATCGGGACAATCTAACACACGGCTACTTGCACGCCGAGATCCCATCATCGCATTTTTATATAACTCCTTTTTTGTGAATTTGCCTTGTTTTGTAGATTGTTTGTTACCTGCGTATTTCAATATTTCTGCTTTTCTTCTCATATTTAAATCAAATGATGTATATTGTCCGCTCAAATACGGATTATTATCTTCACCTAAAATGGTCCTTCTTGGGGGAGGGAACGAAAATAAAAACTGTTTTTTTCTCTGTGTAACAACCCTACATAAAGCAAAATCAGGGTCGGCCATAGTATATTATATTATCACTTATACTATACTATGAGATTGTTAGTTGAAAATTCTAATATTTGGATGAATACCAGTAATTAGATAAATATTTAAATCCTTTCTGTGCTCCCATATCATTTATCACTGATAAATTTGGACCACTTGACACAATATGATTAATCTCAAAAATATTCAATGCACGATTATAATACCTTAAAGCTGATAATTTTCCCATAAACCCACCATTCTGTGCGATATAAATATCACCGTAGTTTTGTTTTGGTGTATCCAGCATTTCAAGACGACTTGCGATGATTCCATTCACATATACATCCACTTTTGTATTCATTGCGCGGATGGCTACATGAACCCATTTTTTTAATGGCACATTATCTATATCAATAGTATTAGGGTTTCCGGTAGTGCTATCAGGTGCTTTTACAGAATCCATAATAATATGAAGTTTATTTGTCATTGGAGAAACATACATACCTGGAGCATTATTTACACTGGCAATATTTGTAACAGGGTCAAATCCACCATTACCCTTACTGAATATATGTTGATACTTACTATCACTTTTGTTTAAATCATCTATATATATCCAAGAAGACCAAGTAAACTCTAAGCCTTCTGATTCATTATTGGACTTATATATTGGTTTACTTTCCGTGTTCTTAGGGTCTTGAGGAACTATCATATCATTTGTACCATCAATCATACCATCAATTATATAAGGTGACTGACTTGGTCTTGTAAAATAACTTATCATACTTATACCCAAATTCATTAAAAATAGAAACACAATTAATACCAAAATAATAAATGCAAATTTTGCGATTATAGTATTTGAATATAAGAAACCAGTAGTAGCACCGACTCCTACAGCAGCTTCGGTTGAGAATTCATCGAATTTATTTGTCAGATTATCCTTAGCTTGGTCATATCCTTCACCTACCGCCTGAATTCCACTTTGAATACTTTGATTAAATGTATTCAATGGACTTGGACTTGGATTTTGTTGAAAATTCATTACGTTTTATATATTATATAATAGATATATAAAACATTTGATTTACATCAATGAGAACTTTTTTATTTCTTCATTGTTTTGTAAAATAGATAAATCAATACCAATATCGTTTAATGCGGATGCCATTTTGCTTGAACCGTTACCTTTCATGTATACATCCCATGCGGTTTCTGGGTCAATTGGTGTCGTCCATCTTCTAAACCGGGTAGCATACGCGTCAAATCCTCCACCTTCATTTCCTAAATATACAGGTACTTCTTTACCTGGCGGGACAATAGGAATAGCACTACCGGTAGGTTCAAGTTTCTTAAAAAAACGCTGAGAACGGACTAATTTACCATCAATATAAGCATCCGCAAATTGGTTATCCATACTAATTGTAACATTTACCCATTTCTGAAGTGGGAAATTGTTAGTAATAATCATTGGTTCGATACTTGGTGTTGCAACAGTATTATTATTCATTGTAACATCCAGTTTTAATACAGGAGAGGTTTGATCTAAATATAATTTTAAATTATCGTCACGAGAAAAAATGACCTTCTCTTTGTTATTATCCCACGTATTTACATATATCCATACTGAATGCGCGTAACGTGTATTTTTGGGACCACTTATATCTGAAATAGCTGGTACTGATGTTAATAAACTGGCAGTTTGTACTAATTCAGAAGAACTATCTGTATAATAAGCATATAACACATATAATAATACTAAAATAGCTACTATCAAAATTATGGTAATTGTATCCATTATATACTTTACAATTATAAATTATTTGTAGGCGGGTTTTTTTTCATCAATAAATTATATGAATTTACTACTTGTGAACGTGTTAAATTCCCTACATAATATCGTACATTACTTATAGCACCATCTATGCCGTCATTCGCCCCAATTACTACCATATCATTCGCAGTATATACTGGTGGATTGTCATGTTTGAATCTATACGTTTTATCTAATGAACCATTTACAAATAAATCAACCGAATTTGCTGTATAATTAAAGATAAACTGATTCCATTTTTGAGTATCTACTTCAATTATGTAATTATTGTCATCACTAACTTGTGAGTTTGTAAAATAGACCTTTAATGTTTCTTTTTCATTATGAGGTTCCTTTTTTACGTAGGTTATCTTAGGTACTCCATTACCATAATTAAATATAGGGGTTTCATTTGCATAAGAAAATTTATTTTCAGAATGGGCGTTTATCATTATCCACATTGATAAACTATAATTTTTGCGATATACCACTGGTGAGTTTACATCGTCTTTTTCTGCGGTTAATTTTAAATCATAACTTGAAATGAGTGGTTTTTCTATATCCAGAAACGCTGAACCTTCTAATAAAGGAGTTCCTTGTTTTACACTAATTTTTGATATAATTGTGGGAATGTAATTATAAAGGAATATCAAAACGATTTCAGTTATAAACAAATAATATACCACATTCGTCGTTAGTTCAAGCTCTTTACGTATGTAATTATATAAATCCAAAATAAGACAAGGAACGTAAAAAAGTAGATGAACGAAAAACCCGCCCCATCCTTCTTGTGTTTTTAAGTAATTACTATAAAAATAAAACACGATTGCTAACCCAATTAAGATACCAAATGACAGTATACCGGATATGATATAATTCGCAATGGAGAAAGCTGAATCATTAATATTTGAATAAAAATAAAATACTGTCCCAAACAAGGATACAATAGTTCCTATAATCACACCAATATAATAGCCATTATTTAATGATTCTTTTCCTAAAAACACAGTAGGAATTAAAAATATCAAACCTACTACTAATGGAAATAAATAATTATTGTATCCGGTCGTTAGTGACAAAGGGTCTTCGGAAGATTTCATTAATGTTATTACAAAATAAATCAGAAATCCAAAAGTAAGTATATATTTCAAGATTGGCATTATGTTGGGTCCATTCAATAAGTCCATATTTATTATACAATATACATATAATAAATATTATTGGGATTCCTATTACAAGTTCTCCATGGTTGTCTTTTTTCCGTGACATTCTCGACATAAAGCAACTAAATTATCTACATGATTACTTCCGCCATATTCTAATCTTACCACATGATCTACTTCAAACCAAGCGGTTAATTGATTTTGACAGTCTCCACATTTCCAATTTTGTCTGGATGCTACGAACTTCTTTTTCGTTTCACTAACAGAACGCTTTGTTGATTTTTTACCAGAATTCATAATCCTATCTTCCGATATTTGAGACGGATTCGATAGGGCCATCATTGGATGATTGTCATTTCCCGAAACAAAACCCTGTTTCGAAGTGAAATCCAGTATGGGTGAAATTATATTCGACGCATTTTTATCAATGGGTAAATATTTAATATAATCCCCAGATGTAGATACTATCTCACGTGCGCGTAGAGGATTTTTCTTTATTAAAATATAAAACATCAATGCGCCGAAAGCGATTCCTGCCATCTGATAATATTTTTTCCATGATAACATTAGAGCCATATACTTACCATCGGTGTAGACGTTTGCAATACAAAATCCAGCTACTAATAATATTACTAATTCAAATCTCATGTTATCCTTACTTCTTCTTATATTATCTATACACATTTTCAAGCGGTCTATTCATAGTATACATAAATCAAAAACGCACATATCAATATTAGTGCTAAATGAATATAATGCTTATTCAAATTTAATTTACTGCTTATATACACTGGTTTTGGTAAATATTCATTACGATATTTTTCAAGAGCACGTGGTAATGATATTTCCTCTTTTCCTAATAATACATTGAATTTGTTGTGGATAAAATGGACCCATCTCACAAACGAGTCACGGTTATCTAAATACGGGGATACTGGATACTTATCTAACATTTCACTAAACTTGTTTCCCATTTCCTCAATAGGTATAAATAGTGGCACATTCTGAATAAAATCATAATACTTCTTCTTGGTTACATCATTTGGGGTTTTGGGATAAGACTCCGCTACTGTATGTAAAAAAAACCAATAATGAGGTCCCCATACTTCCGGATGAAATATCATTTTGTATACACGTTAGTAATATTTATTTTTTACAAATACAACTATTTTGTAAAAAGGGTGTAAAGATTACTTTGTGTAAAATAATAGATATATGTCAGATAACTATTGCAATAACTGTGGAAAACACGGACATAGCTATAACCAATGCAAATTACCAATAACCAGTTTAGGTTCTATTGCCTTTCGTATTTTTGAAAATAAAATAGAATATTTAATGATACGCCGTAAAGACACATTAGGATTCATTGATTTCATGCGTGGAAAATATACATTGACAAATAAAGATTACATAATGAATATGTTAAAACAAATGACGAATGCTGAAAAACATAAATTAAATACATGTACGTTCGACCAATTATGGACCGATATATGGGGAAATGTAAATGCCATTAATCAATACAAATCAGAGGAGATTTCATCCAGAAATAAATTTAATCATTTAAAACAAGGAGTTCAATACAAGTCAAATAAGTATTCTTTACCTGAAATGATTGAGGAAAGTAACAAATATACGATATGGGATGAACCGGAATGGGGATTTCCTAAAGGGCGGCGAAATTATAACGAATCTGATTTAGATTGTGCTTTACGAGAATTTAATGAGGAAACCGGGATTGATATGAAGTCTATAAAGCTAATTGATAATATTTTCCCATTTGAAGAAATTTTTACTGGTTCTAATTATAAATCTTACAAACATAGATATTTTATCACGTATGTTGATAGTAAAAAGAAGATTAATACGAATAATTATGAAAAAACTGAAGTGAGTAAAATGGAATGGAAAACGTATGAAAACTGCATGTTATCTATTCGTAGCTATAATTTAGAAAAACAGTCTATGCTTACTAAAATAAATAACACCCTATCAAAATATAGTATATCATGCTATTGTTAAAATACACGCCTTTTTTATCTACATATATCTTAATATATATAGAGTATCACCATTTTATGAATAACACCATTAAAAATAAATCTGTACCAAAAAATAACACACGTAAAAGATGCCCTAAGGGAGAACGTTGGAATAAAGAACAAAATAAATGTTTACCACGAGTTATGAAAAATACAGGCACAAATAATACCAGTTGTTCTAAAAAATATGAACCACAAACGCCACAACAACAACAGAGAATGGATGATTTGTCCGAACAAGTTAAAAATCGTAATCTTAGTACCAAAGATTTGAGAAATATGATATCTGACCTTATTGGGGAAGAAAGAGGGATTCATAAAAACCAAATATTAGGTGCTCGAATGACAGACGAATTGATACGATTGATTATATGCTTAGAAAATAGACCAAACGATGAATCAGTAGTTGAACCAAACGATGAATCAGTAGTTGAACCAGTAGTTGAACCAAACGATGAATCAGTAGTTGAACCAGTAGTTGAACCAAACGATGAACCAGTAGTTGAACCATCATCTGAACCGGAAGTAGCACCATCATCTGAACCAAATGAGACAGCCCTACTTGATAATACCGAATTAACACAAGATATACAAAATATACAAAATCAGATTGGAATAGAACCAGGTGATATGGATTCCAAAGAATATAATCAATATTTAGCTAAAAAAGAAAAACTTGAATATGATAATAACGATGACACGTATGATTTCCTTTATCCACAATTAAATGACCCTAATTTTAGTGAAAAAATAGCATTGCGTAAAGAATTCAACGATACAAAATTCGATGGTGAAATTAAAGATATCAAAAAACAAGCAGAAATACTATGCAAAGCAGACTTTGAGTTGTTACCGCATCAAATGTTTGTTAAAAACTTCCTTTCACTACAAACACCATATAACTCTCTTTTGTTATATCATGGATTAGGAACAGGAAAAACCTGCAGTGCTATTGGAATTGCCGAGGAAATGAGACACTTTATGAAACAAGTAGGTGTAAAACAAAAAATATTAATTGTTGCTTCACCTAACGTTCAACTCAACTTTCGCCTTCAATTGTTCGATGAACGAAAATTAAAATTAGATGGAGAACAATGGAATTTAAACACATGTGTAGGGAATTCATTATTAACTGAGATTAATCCTACCAATTTAAAGGGCATTTCAAAGGAGAAAATTACATCACTCATTTATTCTTTAATTAATAAATACTATTCTTTTGTAGGATATACTGAACTATCGCACTACATACAAAATAAAACAGTCCCACCTGATAATGTGAATTATACAGCAGCACAAAGAAAAGATTACAAATTAAAAAGAATACAAAAATACTTCGATAATCGACTTATTATCATTGATGAAGTGCATAATATTCGTCAAGGAGATGACAATAAAGATAAGAAAAAAACATCTTCATTATTATTGAATGTATGTAAATATGCAAACAATCTTCGACTTCTTCTGTTATCTGCTACACCTATGTATAACAGCTACAAAGAAGTCATATGGCTTACAAATCTTATGAATGTGAATGATAATCGTAGTACTATTTCTGAAAATGATATATTTGATAAAAATGGTAATTTGATTGAATCTACCACTGATGATAATGGTAATGTATCTGAAAGTGGAAAGGAGTTATTAATGCGTAAATTAACTGGATATGTTTCATTTGTCCGAGGAGAAAATCCTTATTCATTTCCATATCGCATTTATCCTGAGACATTCGACAATACTCGCACTATGGATTTAGAAAATTACCCGACCAAACAAATGAATAATCGTGAGATAACCGCACCATTAAAACATACACCCGTATATACAAATTCTATAGGAGACTATCAATTAAAAGGATACAATTACATTATTGAAAGTATACGAAACATGTCTACAATTAAGGCACAAGATGGAGATGAATCCGTACAACAAATACCGACATTTGATAATATGGAATCATTTGGATATACTTACTTAGAACGACCTCTCCAGTCATTGGATATTGTTTACCCTAATAAAGAGTTTGATAAAATAATGAATGGAGAACCTACTACTATGAATTCGGAAGATGTTGTGAAACGAATCGTAGGTAAAAATGGTCTTATGAATATAATGAGTTATAAAACTACAGAACAAATACGCTATAATTTTCAATATACACCGGATACCATTGATAATTATGGTCGTATTTTCAGTCCAGATGTCCTTCCTAAGTATAGCGGTAAGATTTCTTCAATATGTAATACCATTATGAAATCGAAAGGTGTTATCATTGTATATTCTCAGTATATCGATGGTGGAGTTGTACCAGTCGCACTTGCGTTGGAAGAATTAGGATTTACCAGATATGGAAGCTCTAATTATACAAAACCTTTATTTTCAGAACCACCCACAGAACCCATTGATTCTATATCCATGAAACCTAAATCCAACGTTAAAGGTAATTTTAAACAAGCAAAATACGTAATGATTACTGGAGATAAGCTATTCTCACCAGACAATCTAAGTGATATTAAACATATTACAAATACCGATAATAAAAACGGTGAAAATGTTAAGGTTATTCTTATTACAAAAGCAGCTGCTGAAGGTCTGGATTTTAAAAATGTTCGACAAGTACATATTATGGAACCATGGTATAATAATAATCGTACCGAACAAATTATTGGACGTGGAGTACGTAATCTAAGTCATTGTAATTTACCTTTTGAAGAACGCAATGTAGAAATTTATCTACATGTTACAGAACCTATATCAGACAACCAAGAAGAACCTGCTGACTTATATGTATATCGTTTCGCTGAAAAAAAATCAGAATTAATAGGAAATGTAACACGTGTTATGAAAGAAATCTCGGTTGATTGTCAATTAAATATCGAACAAACTAATTTTACTATTGATAAATTAACACAAATGGCTCAAAATAAAGATATACAGATTCAGTTATCCAGTAATTCTAAGAACAAAATCCCATTTACAATTGGGGATAAACCATTTACTCCCATATGTGACTATATGGATAATTGTAATTATCAATGCTATTCTAAGAATGAGGCCAACAATTCAGATATTGTGAATCATACATATAGTGAAGAGTTCGCACGTATCGGGTTTTCAGCTATCGTTAAACGAATCAGAAACCTATTTAAAGAACAATTCTTTTATACGAGAAATGATTTGATTAAGTCCATTAATATAATTAAAAAATACCCAAAAGAACAAATTGATTTCGCACTTACACGATTCGTTAACAATAAAAATGAAATACTTGTAGATAAATATGGAAGAAATGGATATTTAATTAACAAAGATAAATATTATGTATTTCAACCCATGGAAATTACCGATGAATATGCTTCTTTAATTGAACGGTCTATACCTATCGCATTCAAACCCAATAATCTTGAATTAGAATTACCTGTCAAAAATCTCTATCCTATACAAGAACGTACTATTGACACTACGCGATCTGACTATGCTACACTTATTGAGACACTTACTCATAATATTACTAATACTACCAATACTGAAAATATTAAATCTGGAGATAATGACTGGTATAAAAATTACAGTAAGGTTTATCCACTACTTATTGAGAACAATTTCAGTAAAAAACAACTTGATAAATACGTTATACATCACTTTTTAGATTTATTACCAATACAAGATAAAATTACTATTATTAATCATATATTTCAAAAAGGTATTGACCTAACCGACGACGACAAACTTATCAAACAATATTATAACAACTTTATTACTGATGATAATATTATTGTTCTCATTGATTCATTAAATAATAAACAACCCTTTCAAATATACACATTAAATACCGACAACACTCCCATATGGAACAAGGTAGAAAGTGAAGATGTCAATAAATACAAACATGTACTCAAAAAATTTATAGTCGCACCATCCAATATAAATAAATCAATCTTTGGGTTTGTTGCTAAAGATAGTAAACAAAATATTATTTTTAAAACACGTACATTAACTGATAAGCAAAGAAATATAACGGGGTTTAATTGTAATACCGCAGGAAAAAACGATGTTATTAAAAAGATTAACGACTTACCTATTACATTAAACATGAATTACGATAAAATTTTAAAGCAAGGGACATGTGTCATTTTTGAACTTATATTCAGAAAACTTGACGAAGAAAGTAGTGGAAAACGATGGTTCTTTGACACGGTTTTACGTAATAAGAATGTAGATACATTTATAGGTGTTTCTCGTTCATAAACTTTCAATATAGAAAATTGAAATTTCCATATTGAAGCAAAACTACATAAAAGATAATATATTCCTATATTAGTAACTATGAATAAACAATCAAATACGCAAGGAGTCTATTCTAATGAATTGCTCACCCGAAAAGTGTTTTTAACAATGGACCAGGTCGGACAAAATATAAAACAGAATTTAGAACGAAGTATATCATATAGTATTGAAGGTAAATGCATTCAAGATGGATATATTAAACCGAATTCGGTTCGTGTAAATACATACTCAGCCGGTATTGTCAATAACGAAAAGATTGAATTTCAAACGGTATTTGAATGCATGGTATGTCATCCTGTTGAAGATATGGTTATTGACTGTAAGGTTAAAACCCTTACTAAAGCAGGAATACATGGAGAAGTCATTGATAATGAAGGCAATATGCCAGTTACCGTGTTTATCGCACGAGACCATCATTTTACAAACAAACAATTTGGTGCTGTTGAAGAAAACAGTGTAATCACAACAAAAATTATCGGTATCCGTTTTGAATTAAATGATCCATATATTTGTGCTATTGGTACATTGGATACTGAGACTAATAAAAAGTAAAAATAATGGTTACATATTTACAAATCGTTTATTCATATTTAGAAATTTCTATCCATTATGTATATTTAATACATAATGGTAAATTTTTTAATGTCAGGACGTGGAAAACCACGTAATACTAACGAACAAGCTAAACGTATCGCTGTTGAGAAGGCTGCCGCAGAACAAGCCGCCAAAGAACAAGCTGCCAAAGAACAAGCTGTCAAAGAACAAG
>Ga0115008_10004193_pt1 | contig 11979 bp, 15 predicted proteins | sample FraStrMetagenome_FD_87164 | JGI IMG/M metagenome (GOLD analysis project Ga0115008, IMG submission 87164) | Marine eukaryotic phytoplankton communities from Arctic Ocean - Fram Strait ARC3M Metagenome | ecosystem: Environmental > Aquatic > Marine > Oceanic | place: Fram Strait | collected...
TAAATTCAAGATTAGAATCAAGCAGAGATGAAGTTTTTAAACAAGGAGTACAAAATGAGATAGACATTTTAGAAAGTCGTAAACAAGAAAAATTAGTTAGAATTCAAAAAATACTTGAAACAATTGATCCACAACAAATAGAAAAAGATATTCAAGAAAGGGTTGAAGTTAAATCTACATTAGACGATATGATTAGTTCTATTGAAGCAGATATGGATCAATTACGATTAGTGGGTCAACCTGAACTAGAAATTCTAGAACAACCTGAACTAGAATCAAATAGAATAACTTTAAGCGATCAACAAAACGCAAATAGAAAAGAATATGAAAGACTAAATAAAAGATTAGGTGAATTATTACACGAGAGAGAACAATTGACTCTTCAAAACCGAAGGAAACAAACTGGAATAAATCAATTTGAACAGGATAATATAGATATCCAACGACCTGATTTTATTGAAAAAAATTTAATTAGGTTAGATAAAGGGATCAATTACGCCACGGCAGGACTGACTGGATATCAATTTTCAAATAAATTTATAACACCGATATTATATCCATTGATTAATCTAGGATATGAACATGTTTACCCAACTATGGTAGATCCTGAGATTGAACGGTTAAAAGCAAAAAGTAATATGAATTTTGATATTAACGATTATGAACCAAACAGACCAACACCGCCACCATCTCAACAAGGAACAGACGCACCAACCGTTGATCCATTTGATAAATATCAAAATTTAACAGTACCACCCAGCACCGAACAACCAAGCAAAGCACCAACCAAAACACCAAGTAAAGAGAGGCAACCTCAAATCGATATAGCATTAGCACCAACTACCAAACCAACAAAAGAACGAAATCCTCAAATTGATACCGCATTAGCACCCACCGCACAATTTATTGGACCTACATTAGGACCAACCAAAGCACCCACCAAACCACAAAAAACAGATATGGAAAACAGGATAGAAAGAGCAAAGGAATTAAAACAGATTGAAACTGATAGAATAATTGACGATGATGATAATTTAGATATAGTATCATCACAGAATTCAGTTATATTGAAAGGTTTATCTTACATAGGAAAAGCGATAAATAAATTATTACAAACATCAGATAATACATCATTAAAAAATGATTATACAAAAATTAATAATAACATTAAAAAAAGAGGTTTTGTTAATCAAAGCGATCTAGGTATATCAAACGCACTTTTATTTCAATTACAAGAAGAAGAAGAATTAAAGAAAAAATTAAAAAAACCTATTCTGTCAAATATATATGATGTAGATAAACAATTTACACAGGAACCAATTATAAAAAATAGAGGAATTAATAAAAAATATAATCAAAGAAAATTAGATTTCTTTAAAAATAATACTGGAGGCAAGACTAGATCATATAGAAGTATTATGAAAGAGATAGGAAAACCAGAAGAAAAGATACGAGCTCAAAAGAGGTTTGGTATGTTTAGTCAAGATGACCAATTTCAAAATGATAGATTATCTAGTTATAATTATAAAAGAATTCAATAAATAAAATATATAATATAAATATATAAATGGTTTCAAAAAAAGAATTAATGGATAAAGCTAAGGTAATAAAAAAAAAATGTGTTTGTAATAAACCAATTAGTAAGTATAACAAAGCACAATTGGAGCAATATATAAATAATAAAGAGATAGAATTAAAAAAGAAAAGACAGCCAAACAAATTAGTAGCAAATAAATTAACTAAAACAAAAAGCAAATTAATAGGAATCAAAAGAACAGCAAGAAAAAATATTAACTTACCAGCAACCAAACAAGAACCAAAGAAAGAACCAAAAGAGGAAATAGTATTTAAATATATAAGAGATTTTAATAAATCTTATACATTAGTAAATTTAAGACGACAGATGAAAGACCAAGCAAGTTATAAGAAAATTTTATTAAAATATATGGACGACGATGAAAGAATAGGCAAAATATTTAAAAATAAAAATATGAATGAATTCACAAAATCATTATCAGCAACACAACGAAAAGAATTCACAAATTTTAATAAAAATAGAAAATTAATCGTAAGTAGAGCAAAAGCAATTAATAAAGAATTGAGTAAAAAAAAAATGGTTAAAGACGGAGATGACTATTCAAAATATGGAGGATCAGGAAAGGTAAAATCAAAACAATATACATTTAATCAAAAAAAAGAATATGAATCAGGTTCCAAGACAGACACACGAGGAAAACAACCAAAATTTAAAAATAAACCTGGAAGAGATGAATTTTATAAATCAGTAAATAATTTATTAAATAGAGAAAGCACAAGGGCGAGGAATCAAGTTAAAAAATTTGATTTAACTGATTCAGAAGTAAGAGATTTAATAGACGCTAAAAAATCATCGGACTTTTACACAACACCAAAAGAATGTATACGAATAGAGCAAATAGAAACAGTAATAAAAAAATCAAAATATATATTAGAACCAGCCGGCGGAATAGGTCATATAGTGAATGAGATAATGGATATAAATCCAAAAATTAAAATCGATATAAATGAATTAAATGACAACAATTACAATATATTAAAAAAAATATATCCAAATAAAAGTATTACTAATAACGATTTTTTAAAACTAGGATTTAAAAAGTATGACGCAATTTTTACGAATCCACCATTTAACGCACCAAAAAATAAAGATATTTATTTAGATTTTTTATTCAAAAGTTTAAAAACATTAAATCAAAACAAAACAACAAATTATAAAAATTTAATAATAATATGCCCCCTTATAGCAAATGGTGAGGATAATTTTAGTTTTAGTGATGTTTATAGAAATATGACAGGATCAAAACAAAAACAAATATCAAGAGATTATACATTAAAAGAATTAGAATTTACAAATGGTAGTTTATTAATGGAATGTAAAGGGTTTGGTGGTACTAAAATTACCGCTGGAGTTTATCTAATATCAATTTAATAAAATAAATAAATAATATAAATGATTATAATAAACATGGTTAAATTAAAATTCTATCCAGGAACAGGAAAGAAGAAATATAAGGTTCAAATTATAGAAAAAGGTAAAACCAAAACGGTTCAATTTGGGGCTAAAGGATATAGCCAGTTCAGAGATTCAACACCATTAAAATTATATTCTAAACTAGATCATAATGATAAAAATAGAAGAGATAATTATTTTAAAAGACACAAAATAAATTATCCTAAATATTCAAGTGATTGGCTGAGCAAAAAATATTTATGGGGTAAGAAATAAACAAAAAACGTTTATATAAATATTTTTATACAGAATAAAATAATTATATAATTATATATAATGGATATTTTTAAAGAAAACAATTTTAGTTTATTTCCTATACAAGATAAAGAATTATGGAATATATATAAAGAACAAGTTAATGTATTTTGGACACCAGAAGAAATAGATCTAGTAAATGATTTAGAAGATTGGAACAAATTATCAGATAAAGAAAAATATTTTATAGAAAATATTTTAGGGTTTTTTAGTTCAAGTGATGGAATAGTATTAGAGAATTTATTAAATAGATTTTCTAATGAAGTTAAAAGTCAGGAGATAAGAGCGTTTTATAGTTGTCAAGCATTTATAGAGTCAATACACAGTGAAACTTATTCTTTATTGATTGATACTTATATTAAAGATAAAGATAGAAAAACAGAATTATTAAATAGTATAGATACAATACCAGCAGTAAGACTAAAAGCAAAATGGGCGATGAAATGGATAGAGCATGATTCAACCTTTGGACAAAGATTAATAGCCTTTAGTATAGTCGAAGGGTTATTTTTTAGTGGAGCATTTTGTAGTATATTTTGGTTAAAAAAGAGAGGAATATTATCAGGATTATGTTTTAGTAATGAATTAATTTCAAGAGATGAAAGTTTACATACATTATATGCTGTAACACTATATCATAAACTACCAGAAGAATATAAAATAGATAAAAAAATAATTTATGATATGATGAAAGAAGCGGTAGATATAGAAATAGATTTTATTAGTTTATCTTTACCAGTAAGATTAATTGGTATGAATAGTCAATTAATGATACAATATATTAAATTTGTAGCAGATAGATTATTAATTCAATTAAAATGTAATAAATTATATAATACTGAAAACCCTTTTAGTTTTATGGAAATGATTAGTTTGAGAAATAAAACAAATTTTTTCGAACGGCGTGTATCGGAATATAGTAAGCAAGAAAATCCTAATTTTGATTTAGACGATTGTTTTTAAAAAAAAAAATATATATATATATAATATAAATGACTAAATATTTTAATAAAGATTGTTTTGATATTTTACCTACTATTCCTGATAAAAGTGTTGATCTAATATTTTGTGATTTACCTTATAAACAAACAAATTGTAAGTGGGATTCAGATGTAGATATTAATAAATTGTGGATAGAATTTAAAAGAATAAGAAAAGATACAACGCCTATTATATTTACATGTACGACTAAATTTGGATATGAATTAATCACAGCAAATCCAAAAGAATTTAAATTCGATATGGTGTGGCAAAAAAGCAGAAAAGTTGGATTTCTACAAGCAAGGAGAAGACCATTAACTAATCACGAAATGGTTTATTTTTTCTATAAGAAACAACCTAAATATAATTATTTAAAATATCATAAATATACAAAAAAAGAACCGGCATCTGTTAAAGGTGATAATGGATATGGAAGAAATAAAGAAGATCTATACGGTAAGATAAAAGATAAATATAAAACAGGAGGACCAAGATATACACCAGCATTACCAGCGTCTATTATAGGTGAAGATTGTTGTTATGGAAAAAAAAATGATAAAATAAATGATAATAAAAAAATTGGTGGATTATCATATGATCCAGCATTACCAGCGTCTATTATAGGTGATGATTTACATAGAGTCACAGGAACAAGGAAAGAAAACGCCTGTTATGGTGGAAAGATAAAAGATAAAAAAGACCATAGTCAAATTTATGATCCAGCATTACCAGCGTCTATTATAGAAAATGGTGATAGTTACGGAATGAGAGATAGGAAAAAACCAATTATTAGAAGTTATGATACATATGATCCAGCATTACCAGCATCAATCCAACCATTTAAATCTACTAAACCCTCAAAACATCAAACAGGTAAACCAGTAGATCTAATGGAATTTCTATTAAAATATTGGACTGATGAAAATGATATTGTATTTGATCCTACTTTTGGTGGTGGTAGTATGCCGATAGCGTGTAAGAAACTAAACAGAAAATTTATAGGGTGTGAATTAGATAAAAAATTTTATGATGAGTTTATGATAAATATAGAAAAATATTAATTATGATATAACAACACCATCCGCAACCGTGTAGCTCTGTTTTACGTTCTGTATCGAATCAACATCAAAACTAAAATATAAATTAACTCCATGATCTATAGGAGATTGACCAGGAGCCGGCATACCACCATCATCAGTAATGGCACCAAAGCATTGGACGTTCGTTAATTGATTTGGAACTAATTTATGAATTTGAAACAAAGTAATTGATATTTCCTTACCAACTTCCCATACTTGACTACGATCAATCAATGGTAAATTAAATTCACAGTAATTACCCTCATCTACTTGACCCTCACGAATCCCCCCAAGTGGTATAGCGTTATCTAGTTCAATAGTACTAGACTCGGCGGCTCTAATCGTTTGATTCTTACCTTGTAGAAATAAAACCTCATTATCACCTAAAAAATCACAGCTCATATATACAGGTAATTCTGAATTAGTAGCAGGAGCAAGACCCTCATTAGCAGCCAAATTATCACATCGTTCCCATGAGTAACCTTTAAAGGTTAGTTTATTAAATCTAATTTCCTTTGGAATCGTATATTTGACAGAACTTGTAGTATCTTTGGTTAATCGTATAATTAGTAACATTTTTTTTATATAATATAATAATATAAAAAATGAAAATAAAAAAAAAATTAAAAAAAGAAGATAAGAAATTATATGCTAAAGAATATTATATTAAAAATATTGAAGTAAAGCGTAAATACTGTAGAAATTATTATCAATCAAATAAAGAAATGATAAAGAATAACACAAAGAAAAATAAGAGTAAATTACCAAATGAGTTTACAAAAATATATGTAAATACACATATAATATTTAATTAATATTTATAATATTTTAATATATATATGTATTCTTATAAAGATAGAAGTAAACCTAATAAACCTAATAAAGTTAATAAAGAATCTAATAAGAAAATATCCAAGATTAAAAGTAATCTTATTAATAACTCTTCTATATCAAAATATAATAAAACTAAATTATTATCTCATGGAATACATCACACAAAAAAACATATTACGTTTATGATAAATCAATTAAATAAAGGTAAAACGTTTAAATTCTCTCATACTTATGCTTTAAAAAATAGTAAATAAACATAAATGGTTTATCTCCCCCACCACTTATTACCCATCATATCTTTTTTTTCTTCTTCTAATTTTGTTATAAGTAATTTTAAATTTTGTATACATTCATCTTTAATAGGAATTAAATTATGCTCTATATTAAAAAGTTTGTCAGTCAACATAATATTATTTCTTCTATACATATTTAATATCATATTCAATTCTTCTATTTTATCTATTTCAGTATCTAAGGATTGATCCATATTAATTCTTTCTATAAAATCTATTTTCATTTAATAATATAATTTATTAAAAAATATTATTAAAAAAAAACAAATTAATTATATTGGAACTTCTTCATATTCAAATACGAGGGTCATTTGACTTATTGGTTTTCCTATTCCAGGGTTGATTTGAATTCCACCAGTTGTAGAGGTGATTGGTTCTATTGCTCCTACAAAATCCATGAAGTGTAACTCAAATCCAATCTGACCGTTGAAGTTTAATACGCCGTGTGTTTCCAATTTCTTAAATAAATCTCTACTAATATAATCAGTTCCACCACATTTGGATGCTCCTATCGGTATAATATGATTTATTAAAACATCTGGTTCAATTCGTGTTGTGCTTCTTGCTTGTGAAACACTATTAGGATTATTTACTTGAGTTGATCCACCTAATACATAATCATTACTATTATAATTACCAGGAATAACATGTGCTACACTTGAATTATAATTTCCAATATAATTAATAACTTGTTTATGGTTATCAATCAATCCTCCTAACTTAATATACAGCTGAACGGCGTTCATCGCATTCGCCGCAGTTTTAAAATTTTTTGAATCTATATTATGATATATATGTTGTAATGTTAATTTTGAAAATTTATATCCTCTTTCTAATTTAATCGTTGTTTTATCTTGTAATTCTGCTCCTCTTAATGATATTGTTAATAACGGCATCTTTTATTTATATAGTATATAAATAAAAAAAAAATATATTTATAATATATTAATAATATATATATAATATAAAAATGGCTGGACAATCTGCTAGAATGAATGCTATGAGAAATCAAGACTTTTACGGATACGGTGTATTAACTCAAACCGTTCAAAGTAATTTGGATCAACGACAAAACCCAATGTTGAGAGGTGGAAATCAGATAGTAAAAGAACCTATATCATATCCCCCTCATGAAAAAGTTAACAAGAATTTTAAAAATTATTTACAAGATTATCTATCTGAATCAGCGGATACATCAAATTTAATGAAGAAAGAACAAAACATATTAGAAAGGGGTGTTTCTTTTGTAGAGAATTCAGTTCGAATGAATAAGGATTTTGACGGTGATGGACGACCTGACCTAGATTTATCTATATATAATGCTCCCGGAAATGAAAAAGAGGCGGTGATCTTAGATGAAGTCGTTGAGGATCTAAATGATGAGAATCCTGAATTTAATAAAACTGTAGATGCTGAATTACCAGAACATGATATTAAAACTAAAGAGAAAGAAAAAGTTATTAAAGAAGACCAGGTCGTATTGACTGAACAAGAAGATGATTTAAAAAAAAAAGAAGTGGTTCAAATAAATAATAAAAAAGATACAGATATCTCAAGAGATAAACCAATTTCAAAAATGAGTTTATCAGATGGAATCACCATAGGGGCAGGGGGTTTGGCGTTAGCGTCGATGTTATTTGGTAGATATTAAACATTATTAGTATTATTATTATTATTAGTATTTTCATCAATTTCTTGTAATTTTCTTTTACATTTTATCCCACAAATAGATATGTCAGTACATCTACTTTTAAAAATGATGAGGCATAGCCCACCTATAGAAGTTATAATAGAACAGACCCCAATAAATAATTCATTAATTGTGAATTCTTGAACCATATAAAATAATATATAAATTTAAAATATTTTTTTTGAATAAAAAAAAATATATTATTATAGTATATATATATAATGAGCTCGAACGCAGGAACTGTCATAAACCGAACAAATCAACATTCCCCCTTTTTTAATGCTTTATCATCTAGAAATTCAAAATCTATTGCTGAACTTTATTCCGCTGAAAACAATAGTGAACCTACCGCCTTTTCAAAAGTTGAAGTTGAGACTTCTTCCAGTGTAGGATATTCACGAACTGTTAGGTGTGTTTTACCTCGGTACGGCTTACTTAATAAGCTTTATGTTCGTAGTGTATTTGGCCCTGGATCATTCACTGTTAGTAGCGCTACTAATAGTATTTCAGCAGTACCCTTTTTAGGAGCCTTGTTCTGTTCTGAATACCGCCTGATGTATGCAGGAAGCGTATTATGTCGCCTTCATCCTGAAACAATCATAGCAAATCTATGGAAACATTCAACCGATAGAGAAAAATCAAAATTAGTTGAGTTGTTAGGAGCATTTGACAAATCGGCTGGTGATATGAGTTCGGCTGGATTACTTGGAAAATTCGTAGCTGCACAATCAGGACGATGGACGCCTGTGAATGCTGCGAAACCTGGAATTTGTGAATTTTACTGCCCCCTTCAATTTTGGTTCGATTCAAAATGGAGCAATAACCGCCCTTTGGACCTTTCAATCCTAGCAGGTGAAGTAACTCTGGAAATGGATATTCAAGCACAAAGCAATTGTTTTATTCAAACTGGATCAGTTAATTTCCCACCGATTACTAATGTTTCGGCGATTTGTTATATGTCAGAGCAGGAAGCATCTACCGAAGCTGCATATAGAAATTTAACATATAACATGAGCAGCCCTCTTACCCAAATTGCATACGACACCGACCATATTATAGCATTAGGATCAGCGGCAAACACGATAGGAAATAACACAGTTTTTGATGTTAAATTAAACGCTTTTCAAGGATTGGTTCAGAAACTTGTGGTATACGTAACTGAAGAGGATGATCTAGCAACTAATGGACACAGAATGAGACCATTAGGAATTAAGGAAATTCAACTTAAATCAACTGGATCAAATATCGTCAATTTGGATAATCTAGATACGAAAGAAGATATTCTTGAATCTTATCACAATGGAGGAGATTTCAGAGGTGTTAATGTAGGAGATTATGTAGGTGATAGTGTAACATTTAACCCTAACAACATTCACGAATTAGTATTCAAACGACCGTATGACTTTTCACCTGTTTCTAACACAGGAGCAATCAGTTTAGGTCAAATGAGCGTTCCTACCCTACGCATCGTGATGAACGGCGGATCACAAATTGGTCACGCAGACACCAACAATGGTTATACAGCAGCAAGTGGAGATAAAAAACTTGATGTTCATGTTATAGCATATTACACGACTCTAATTAGTTATAACACCAACTCTGCAGGATCTACTTCGATTCGACAAATAATGAGTTAAATATAACAAAATACAAAAAAACAAAAAAATATATTTACAATTAATTTTAATTTAACAAAAACAAAATTATTTATACAAAAAAAATATATTGTATATATATAAATGGATATTCTACAACAATTAACAGAAACAACACAAGAAAATATAGAGGAAGAAGAATTACAATTTGACGAAGGGATAGTAAATACAGAAACAGCAGAAACAGCAGAAATTGAATTGGTTGAGGAAGAAGGCGAACCGCTGTATTGTTCTCATTGTGATTGGAAAACACACGCTAACGCAAAAAACAAACAACGAGGATTAAAGGATCATATACGAAAACATCACCCAGACGAATATAAAGCAGAATACGGCAAAAACTCAACAAAAAAATATACAAAAAAAACAAAACAAAAAATAATAATAGCACCGCCTAGAATAGTCGAAGAATTAGACAAAATAACAGAAAATATTGAGGTATTAGATGAAGAATCTATCAGACAAAAATTATTAGGCGATTTAGACCTATTACAAATAAAATTTAGTCAGATAGATTTCACATGGAATTATAATATATCATCTAGTTTAAAACATTTGAGGAGACAGAAGTCATTATTTTTAAGAGTGTTGAATGACGCAGCATCAACAGAAGCAGTATTTAATTTATTAGTTGTAGCATCGAAAGGAGTTGAAAGGATAGGGGATATAAGCGGAATGGCAGATATTGAGGGGTATTCCTCAGACATAAAAGATAACAAAGATGAAATATATCCTATACTTCAAAATATGGTTGATAGTGGCACGCTTGACGTATCACATTTAACACCAGAATTACGCCTTGGCATGATCATGGCAAGTACATTAGTAGGTAGATTAGAAAAAAATAGAATTATTAAAAAAGGTAATTTAAACGATTCGGAGGAGGAGGGTTTGGAATATGTATAAGTATATATCAATATATAAAGGCTGTTTGGTTTTGGAAAGAATTAAAGAATAGAATTAAATCTATTATGAATGATAAAACGATGAACTATACAGACATGAGTTAAATATAAATAATTTATTTAAAATATAATATATATTAAATGAGTTATTACACATTAAAAATTGATATATCAGGGTTACCAGATGACCTAAAAAAAATATATGAAGAGAAGATTGAATCTATTAATGTAAATTTAAATAAAGATAGTGATTGTGGATTTGATTTATATTGTGTATCTAATCAAGATATATATAGTAAAAGTACAAGTAATAAAATAAATTTAAATATTAAATGTTGTATGGTAAATGATAATGGAAATTCTACAGGATATTTTTTATGTCCTAGATCTAGCTTAGGTAAAACAGGTTTAAGATTGTCCAATTCATTAGGTATAATCGATAGTTCATATAGAGGAAATATATTAGCTTATGTAGATAATATATCAAATAATAATTATAAAATAGAAAAATACCAAAGATGTTTTCAGATACTAGCACCAACATTAAACCCAATTAAAATAGAAATTGTAGATTCATTAGATATAACAGAAAGAGGTATAAACGGATTTGGTTCAACTGGTAAATAAACATTTTGAGTTTATTTTAATAAATCTTTATATGTTAAACCCATTATTATATTATATATATATATAATATAATAATATGAATCAAATCACAACCCCTAAATATTACAATAAAGACATTTCAATATATTCTTTTTGTGAAAGTTATAAATTAAATTCTTATGAGTTTGATGCTGTAAAACGAATATGTAGAGCAAGAAAGAAAGGAGAATTTCAATCAGATATTTTAAAAACAATAAACGTTTTAAAAATATATTTAGAAGAATATAAAAAATATGAAGAAGTAGAAGTAAAACCCCCTCGCGTTTATGCTCTATATACCACTAATCCACAAGAATGATATAATTATACATCAAAATAATATTTAAATAATATATATACGATCAACCAATTATCAAGATTAAAGAGAATATAAAACATATTCATATATATATATAATTAAATAAATTCTTTTTCAGTCAAAACTATAACAAATTAGATATCAAATTGTTATACTTTTGACCGCCCAAATATAGACTCGCCCTATTATAGACCCATTTTAAAATCCAAATTTACCTTAATTAAATCTCGCCGTCGTTAAAATCTCAATCAACAATAAATCTCGCCCTATTATA
>Ga0115008_10004195_pt1 | contig 11979 bp, 10 predicted proteins | sample FraStrMetagenome_FD_87164 | JGI IMG/M metagenome (GOLD analysis project Ga0115008, IMG submission 87164) | Marine eukaryotic phytoplankton communities from Arctic Ocean - Fram Strait ARC3M Metagenome | ecosystem: Environmental > Aquatic > Marine > Oceanic | place: Fram Strait | collected...
GAGTAGATTATTCTAGCGTCTATCTTACAAAGTACTCTCGATGGTGCTCATGCTTGTCATTGTTGGGTCGTGCTGCTACTTTCTGTCGTCAAAGTTCCTTGCGTATTGGTATTCTGATCAATAAATTAAACAGAAAAATGAGATGATTATTAGTGAAGGTTTATTACGGGGACAAAGTTATCAATAAATAAAGTCGAGCAGCAAGTAAAAGATCGTGTTTTAACACCAAAAAAAGCTTTTCGTGAGTTTCAGTGAGATTAAATAGTGCTAGAAGTTGTGGTTGTAACTTCATTAGAAGCTTTCTTGATGTATGAATTCGCTAGTTTCTGAGCAGCGCCTGATAGCTCGCTCAAGATTTTGTCAACAGCTGAATACAGTTAAAGCGCAAAGATTTTTAGGGCTAAGTACCTTCTTGATTTTTAGTTGCAAGGGACATATTTGCCAGCAAAGTACATCCATTTTTTCGCATTGAAGATAAGTTCGATCTGATTGCTTCCAAACTTATCTGCGCCATTCGGGACCAAGCATTAGTTTCCGAAAAATCTTTGCTTGAAGACGCGTCTCCAGCGCCAGACAGCTGGACTGCTTCTTTTGCGACTTTGGCTGGTATCGGAATGAGGTAACCATAGAAAATTCCCTTTATTTCGTCGTTCTCAGCTTGAGTGATTCCTTCGCAAAATGGCTCGATGAGTGAAATCGCCGGCAAATATTTTGACAAAGCCTAAAATCTATCATGCTTATTAATTATTAGTAATAATCACCTCGAGGCATTCCTCAGACTGCAGTTCACATGTTTCATCAGTTGATAGTGTAACAAGTGTTCTTACAAGACCAGATGTGAAGTTTTGGAAAGATTTTGGACATAACTCGGCCATTTTGGAAATCATCTCGAAAGCTGCTTGCTGAAGAACAGTCTCTTCCTTGTCTTTTATACATTTCTTAAACATGTTAATTTCAACTTCAAGCTTGAATTTTTACCTCAAGCGCCAGTAAGACTCTTGAGATTTCCATTTCATCGAGTAGCTCTGGTTCAAGACTTTCAAGAGCGACGAGCTTATCAGCTGCTTTCGAATTCCCGTCAATAAATATATCAGCAGGAGAAAGACTTTCAGATGTTCCTTCCTCTGAGCGACAAGGCGATGGCGGCGGGCGACTGTCTGGTCGATCAAGGTTCAAATTGGCACTAGACTTATCGTTCGCATTCGAGCTTGTCAAAGACATATGGGATAACTGGGAGCTAATTGTGTCAACAGAATTCGGCTCAGGAAGGGAAGACGATGATGCTGGTTCTAAGAGTTTCTTTTCCGCTGTTGCTGGAGTCCGAGGAGTACTGGGCGTCAAAGTGGAGCTCGGAGAATCTATCGAAGTCACCACTTTTGGAGGTATGAGAGACGTTGGCGTTGACGGTTTTGAAGATGATGATGTTTTTCGAAGAGTTGGGATACTTGAACTGCCATTAGATGCTTTTGAAGATATTCCGTTCGTAGCGCGAGGAATCTTAGTGCTTGAATTAGGCTCAGAGCGAGTTTGGCCTGGACGAGCAGCACCGCGGGATACAGGTCTACGGGAAGGACTGACTGTACGAGAACCAGCTCGGGAGCCAATTCGAGAGCCAACGCGAGACCCTTGTCTTGACGCCGTTCTTGAAGCAGTTCTGTAATTCAATAAATTTTGTGTATTTTGATCCATGCTTACGTGGAAAATGTGGACTCGAGAAGATATCTGCATGTTTCTGTTGTAGTCGGTGGAAGGTTTTCAAGCAGAGCCTCAAAATCAGGACCACATGATTTTTCCAAAGCCTTGAGAGCTTCGTGAGCGCACTTTCGGATCTAAATAAAAGCTTTAAAAATAAATTCAATAAATAACACCCCTAAAATCGACGAACCAAGCTTATGTTAACTAATTGTAGATAACTAGGTTTTTGTGTATTCCATGCTTTTGGTTCCAAATCAATGCTTGAAGCAGGTTAGTAATTATTTTCAACGAGCAATTGATTTAATTAAAAAATTGATTGTAAATGCTAGCGATTAAATGTAAGTAATCGAATTACGTCTTGGGAGAGGTCCACGCCGTATCTCTTAACAATGAAATGAAATTGACAATAATGGTACACCGAGGAGTACAAACACCATGAGTATAAGCTTACTGATTTAGTACTCCACAAATTGCGATTCTAATAATGTTAAAATTAGTAAGAGCACAAGGTTAAACAATCTTTAAATTTTACCTGTGTTGTCGTTCTGTTAGTTGATCGATTGTCTCGTGAGATTTCGCCGCCCCACTGCGCTATTCTGATAATAGCCGAACGCACTTCTGATAACTGCAATTCTCCTGCATAAATATAAATTATCTTGAAATTACAAAATGAGCAAACCTCCTTCAATTCGCGGAGCCAGGGTAGTAAGCCATACCAATATCTGAACCTTGTGTCTCGGACCAGATGTTTTCGCTTCATCGTCAGTTATGTATTTTGACAAAGATGAGAGCTGCCAAGTCGGGTTCAAAGTATCAATTGCATTTGTTCTTGCTTTCACTACAGCAGCAAGAGATTGACCAGGGAGTGAAGAGTCAGCAGCTTTATTCGTCAGTGCTGGCACAAGAAAGCTGCACCAAGGATAATCAAGAACTGGTCCGCAAACCATGAGAAATTCTGAAAGCGTGTCCAAAGCAGTAAGAAACAGAGCGCTTCTCCCAGCAAGGATGTTTTTGAATGACTCAAGAATTTTCTTCAATTCAGGTGTTCTAAATGCGACCTTCTGTTTGAGTAATCGTTTGAATCCTTCGAGTCCAGCTTTTTTATCTGCAAGATTGCTGGATGCGATAGCTCTTATAACAGAAACAGTGCGATCCTCAGGCGTCTGATTCGTTGATGATCGGACGCGGCCTCGACCTGGCGATCCTGCTCTACTGCCAACAGTAGTTCGGCTGCGATTCACTACTCGAGGTGCTGTTTTCTGTCTTCCAGGACTGCCTCCACGCGAAAGTGGTACGCGTGGCTTCGGCATAGCCCCAGCTTGTCGTCTATTTCTTCCAGGCGAGCCAGTTCTTGAGCCTGGTTGTGTTCTCGTTGGTCTTCCGACAGCTCTTCTTCCGGGTGAGTTTGCTCTTGATCCGTTTCTGGATGGCATTCTAGATTCAGCTACTTTTCCAAGAATCAAGTTCTGCTGTGCTGTCGTCAGCTTTCGCAGCATGTCCGCAGCATCGTTTGGAAAGTGAGAATGAAGACCATGCCAAGCTCGTCTCGCGCATTTTCGAGTTTCTCCATCTGCATCATAAATTCCTGCGTTTATAGCTTCAACTAGGCCACTTCGCTGCTTTCGTAGTGGTCTTGCATCTTCCCAGAGAGTCAAAACCGATTCCAGTAAGTTCATTACTTTGCGGCGCACAGGTGGCGTATTTCTCTCTTTTAGTTGAGGATTTGTTCCTGGATTTCCAGCAAGAATCACGCGAACAACCTATTTGATAGTTTATTACAATTAAATTGGATAATTTTACCTTAGTATGCTGATATCTCCGGACACACATTTTGAGTGCATTCCACGCAGTCTCCGCAGTTTGAGACGAAGAGTCACTTATTCTCGGTAGCATTTGAATGAGATGAGCGACTGCATCGTCAAAAGGAGTATCTGGCGATCCCGGAATCGAGCAAATTTGTTGTATTGTCAAACATACTTCTCTCGTCGTCGCTGTCAGCTTTCTCAATTTCAAAACGTCAATCGCGAATTTTGTGAAAAATGCTCCAATTTCTTCCCAAATCGTTTTGCCGGGGATCTTATTGTGGTGATAAATAATAGCTCGAAGTTTTCTCAGCATTTTTATCCGCTCTTCGGGATCAAGTCCTCCCTCGCCTATTGCGTATCGAATAGTATCTAGACGAGCGTAGATTTCATCTACAGTCATGTCCGCTTTTGAAACGTCGTCCATCCACTCGCCATTGACAGTAACCTGGACAGGCTTCTTGATCTTGATCGTGTTCATTTTATCCTGCAAATCGTCGTCATCCGCCCCTGCGCAATTGTCGAACGCTTCTCTTGCTTGATAGCCGATAATCTTTATCAGCTCGCATATCGCCACTGAAGCAGCGGCTCGCGCATTTCCAGCTGGGTCCGTCACAGCAATTGTAACAAGCGCCTGAGCAAAGTTTAAGTTGTCAGACGCTATTAGATCCTCAAAGCCACTTTTCTTTCCAAGACGTCTAATAGTCGACAGAATGAGTAGGCAGCATCCTTCACGGATGAAAAAGTCTTCATGCGCGAATCCATTCATGACCATCTCGAAAATTTCTTTGGAAGAAAACACCTCGATCAGATTCGTTAACATCATGATCGCATTCACCCTTGGCTGCTTTGATCTTTGTCCGAGAGTCGTCAGCAAAGGTGGAACAGTCAGCCCGAACAATGGTCTGAAACCATCGTCCAAGCGTTCAAGCAAGTTTGAAAAGCAGTCACATGCGGCAGCTATTATTTCCGCATCTAAAAACTTCATCAGTACTTTTCTAGCGAAATAAAATTTACCAGAAGTATTTTCGAGCCAGTCGCCAAGCTCTTTGCAAGCAGCCATTGACTGCGCAAGAGAGATATCTTCATCTTCCTCCATCAAGTCGCAGAATCGCCTCGCAGCCTCGAGAATCTCCTCTTTACTTTTCCCATTCTCCTCCATCTCAAAATAAAAGTTTTCAAATTGTATCGTGCGAATGAATTGTACAATAGAATTGAATCCGTCAGTTGGGTTCAAGAGGGGGAAGAGTAAATATCAATGGTGAAAATCTGACGAAAGATCAATAATTATGGGGTATTCTGATTGCAGATTTTATCACAGGTCAAAATGGGACGTTCTCGGCGGGTTATTTTTAAGAAATGCTTTTCAACACAGTCTGGAAGGACCCGTAAAATAGGTTTTGTAATTATGATTTTTTCTTCTGTAATTATCAGCAGGTGTTTCTCTTTCGTGTGGTTTCAATGGGCACAAATCTGGGTTAATCACAAAGCAATAAAATGTCTCTCAGAGACCGTCAAAACTCAAATGGAAATATTTCGCGCACTTATTCGCAAGGTCCAATCAGGGTGACTGGAAATTCTCAAGTTCTCGTAGAACTGAAATTCTGCTGAAATTAAAAAATGCTGAAAGAGAAAGATGCCGGAATTACGCAATTCAGATCCGAGAATCCATCTTTGAAGGTCAGTAGATTTAAAATATATTCATAATATAAATTTTACGAATTAAGGGTATTATCAAACATCGCTGGTCTGATTTCCATGTACGAGAAATCGGACTTGATGGATCAGTTGCGAAATTGACGGAATTTGGCGTTCCAAAAAGAGAAGATGAAGTTGAAAATGAAGAAGCGAAGATCGAAGTACTCACAGAAAAACAACTGATGATCATATCGAGCTTTGTCGAAGACTCCATGGCTGAGAAAGAAGGAGAAGCACTGATCGACTTTCCCGAAAACTGCGACAAAGAACTGAGAACACAGTACCACAAACAAATAAAGCAGCAGTTTAAAAATCTAGAAACCTTTACTTTGAAAGAAGAGAACAGGCTCAAAGTCAAATGGGTGAAAAAGGGAGAAAGAGGAGATCGAAGAAATAAGCGTAGAGATCCGAAAAAGAAAGACGAAAAGTTCAAGTTCGTTCTTTGGAAAGAAAACATGGACACTACTGCCGCTGTTGATCATTTATGCAGGTATAGAGATTTTACAAAACCGTCGATTTATGCTTTAAGAATTCTTCGAGTAAACCAAAAGCTCTTCAATTTCGCGGGAACGAAAGACAAGCGCGCGATCACTGCCCAATTCGTAACATCTAAACTCACACCAGAAGTGCTAGTTGTCGCGAATAAAAAGCTCAAAAACGTCAAAGTTGGAAACTTTGAGCTTTTGAATGCGGATCATCTGACTTTGGGAGATCTAAAAGGAAATGAATTCAACATCGTTTTGCGTGAATGTGAGCTCATTTCTGGCACGAACGATGAGCCAGAATCTAAAAAAGCTAAACCAGGTGATTTTTTTTAGCATTTTCTCGAATTTTAAACACGCTGATTTAGATTTTGAAGCAACTGTTGCAAAAGCATGCGCATCACTGAACGATAAAGGATTCGTCAATTATTACGGACTGCAGCGATTTGGCACGAGCTCGATTGCCACTCACGAAATCGGAGTTGAAATTTTGAAAGAAAATTACGCCGGAGCTGTCGATCTTCTTCTCAGACCACGTGAAGAATCGGCACGAAACTCGTTTCTGACTGAAACTCGAAAGATCTGGGCAGAGACAAAAAACGCTAATGCTGCGTTAGACAAGCTGCCAAGAAAGTACTGTAACGAAGGGCGCGTGCTGTTTGGACTGAAAGACAACCCGAATGATTATGTCGGCGCTCTGGGGAGACTTGCACGTCCGATGCGTCAAATGTACGTCCACGCAGTCCAAAGCTTCATTTGGAACAGACTTGCGAGCTTCAGGTTGTCACTTGGAGGCGATATTTTGGTCGGCGATCTAGTGCAGCCGAACGAAAGAGAAAAACTAAAAGTCGAAAGAGTTGATGAAGAAAATATCAAAAACCATAGCATCGAGGATGTTGTTATTTCTATGCCAGGTTTACAAATCTCGATCATTCCATATTTTATAAATTCTAGGGTTCGATGTATGTTACAGTCCGCTTTTGGAAGATTTCATGGACAAAGAGCTAGAATCACTTGGTCTCACGAGAGATTCTTTCAGCGGAAATGTGAAAGACTATCGATTACCTGGAGGTTATCGTAAACTAATTGTTCTGCCAAAAGATGCAGAAGCAAATGTTATTATGTACGTTTCGAACGAAGAAAATCTTCTTGTTTCTGGTACGAAAAATATTGTTAAAAATTAATATCACGAATTAATTCAAGAGCGAGAAGAGTTTCGGGAAGAAATGGGCGAAGGATTGCTGGGAGACAAAAACATGGCGAAAGAAGGAGAGAAAGTTAAAGTTGGAATAAGTCTCAAAATCAAACTCCCTCCGTCAGCATATGCGACGATGGCGTTGAGAGAGTTTATGCACTGTGACCAATTTGAATAAATTAACGAGTTATATACATATATACGAGGTATACACAAGCTGCTTTAAAATAACGCGCAACATTCTTATTACGCCGGCAATTTATTCTTTGCGGTATATTTATTGGAAAATATATAAGCAAAAACGTCGCGAATCTACGTAAATCGTCACTCAAGCGTTGAAATGCTTCTTTGAGCGTATTCTGTGATCGTAGGCCTTTCCATTTTTTTTGATTTGTTGCTTTTAAGATCACAGTTTTAGATAAATCGGGTGAGTAACGAGGCGGAAAAGAGGTAAAAACTTTTTCTAATCGATCGATTCTTTTGACGACACTGGCCAATGATAAACACTGCCTGAAAACCAAGTTTTGTCAGAAATAACAGAAAAAACTCATCAAACCCGGTATTTTCTACTGTCACAGAAGTCCCTAGAATAAATTTTAAGGGGTCAAGTATAACAATTATCGTGCGGGTTAACAAGAGAAGCTTCAATAGAATATGAAGTCCTCAGATAGCTCTTCGTCAGGTCAAGGTCATGAGTTCCCATTTTTGTTATTCAGATGATGTGTCACGTGTTAAAAGCTGAAAAGAGAGATCATTTTATAATCAAAATAGAAAAAAGAGATCGCGAAAATGACCCTTTTCAAAGGTTTTCATGTCATGGCAATGCCTGTAACAATAGACTCAAAAGAGTACCAAAACAAGATGGCAAAAGGTATGATCTCAATAATTTCTCAAATTCTCAACGCTAGAACTTCAGGTTTTGAAACGCTTACACTGGACTTGTATTCGGAACTATTACAGACAAAGAAAGAGATGAACCAGAAAGAAATCACAGATCTGATGAAAATGATCAAAAACCTCCAGCGCTCGAATCAGCGGGAGAAAGACGACCTGGCTGCGTCGCACAAAGAAACGATTCTACGCCTTATTAAAACACATGAAATGGAAGTTGATCAGGCTGCGGATGAGCTGCGTAGAGTAAGTTCGATTCGCAGCTTTTTCTTTTATCGTTACTCAAAAGAAAATCAAAAAGGAAACGGATGAGATGGTGGCAAAAACGAAGAAACAGCCTTGGTGTGCGCTCTGTCAGCAACCAGCTGCTCTTTACTGCTGCTGGAATACGAACTACTGTAGCCAAAAGGTTAGAGATCGATCAACCATCTACACAAAATGAATCTTTCTCTATTAACAAAACCCTATTTCAGTGCCAGACAAAGCACTGGACAACTCACGGAACCCGCTGCGATCGACAACCGAAGAAAACTTGAGACGGACACGTGACTATTATATATCTTATTTATTAGGGTCACCGATCAAATAGAAACTCTTCACAAGTCAATTCACTTTTTCGCATCTTCCTCGTGCTTCTAGTGCGTCTTGCTGCTAATGTTTTCACCGCAGCCGTCACACTTCTTCCGACACTGGCAGCTGCACTTACAGTCAGCGTCGCACCCCTGTATTTCGCTTTTACATTAATGGAATAAAAGATACAAATCGTAACTTAAAAATGCTCGATAAATACGTTAAAATATTTGAAAAGCCTTCCTTGTGGCAATCGTTGATAGTAGTGGAGAAGAGAGGAGCGTTTATTGGGACGCCGCCGATGCCAGGTTTCTTGTCACCAACCCACATAGATTCGCCGTGGCGAACGTCAAAGTGATGAGACTTAATCAGAAGATAAAATCTGCAGTCTGTGTTTGACATTTACCTTGTAGAATTTTTCCTTGCCCAACGTAGTGGAAAAGCTGTATCCGGGGAGAAGAGGAAGGTTAGATTGGGGACCCTGGTCGGACATTTTACTTGCTGAAACTGATTTCATTTCAACGTCCTTTCGTGATAATATTTCGTGTTCTAGAGAATGTGTATCGCTTTTAAAAACGTTATCATTATTGCGAAATTTAAATCGCTCGTTAAATCCTGCCGAAAGTACAATGACTGGCCCCTAATTATGATAGATCTCAATATAATAAAAAGAAACCAATGAAGTGGTATAGAGATTGGTGCTCTAGTAACGACCATAGTCGTGCCAGATTTCTGAGTCAAACTATCAATAAGAACATGACCAGAGAGTCATTTTTCCATGATGAAGAGAATCAGTACCCGAAGATTGGTGAGTTTCATTCCTCGCAATGGGACCGAATGAAACCGCACAATTCTTACGATACTTTACGATCGCAAAATTTAAGGATTGTTTTATTTTTTTATTTCTAATTCATGGTCAATTTATAAAACAAAAAAAGAGTTCCAAAAAGGACTTTATCGTCGGTATCATCAACAACACGGATTTCGAGGTCATCTGCTCAACGAAAACAACGAAGAGAAATATCAGATAATATGGCGTTGCTTATGGCGAAAACCAACACGAATTTGATTCTTTCTTGGATCGCCTTGGTTCTCTGTTTTCCATTTGGGATTCCTGCTTTAGTCCTTGCCTACAGTGTTCGTGTAAGTACCATTTGTATTAAATAATCTTTCAAAAAACTTAGAAATTGGCTCTAAAGGTACGGGATGATCATTACAATTTCGAGAATTTGCAGGAAATTCTACTAAAATGCAAAAAGCGAGCAAACTGTGCGAGAGGACTCTCTATCGCAGGAATCGTCGTTTCTACATTAGCAGGTGCGAGATATATTATTTTCATAAATTATTATATAAATGATACATTTATTATTTATTGCGTATAAAGAATACCGTATTCTAGCCTTCGCCATTTTGATCTGGTGGATTGTTACAAACACAAATGTTCAACCGGCTGATCCAGCTGATGGAAGTCCGTTTCCCTCCCCATTCGAGGGCTGATATAAAATCAGTTATATTTTAATTTCTATATTTAAAACTGCTTAAATTACTACAGACAAATACAATTCAAGATTTTATTGGTATATTTAGCAATGGATTTTTGAAAAGGGTGTTACTATTTACTAGAGAAAAAATGCATATTTCGTGACTGACAATTTCACAGACAAATAATTCTGTTATCTTGCATTCGTGTGATTACATATCGCCGAGTTGCTCAGCCAGTCGGTTCATCGTTCGACTGGTGCTTTTAGCTGGAACATTGCTATTTTCCAAAGCGTCAAGAACATACGATCGGTTGTTTCTGAGTTATTTATATAAAAAATCATAGCTTTGTCGAGAACTTACGCAGCGTCCTCGTTTTCATGTTGAATTCCGAGAGCAGAATGGAGTCCTTCTTCAATCTTGTTTTGCGAATAGAGACCTGCATTGCCAGAAGTAACCAGTTGATTGATCGGCTTATAACATTTGTAAGAGTAAATTCTTTTGTTGATCTTTTTACGGCCAAGAGACCTTCTAATTCAAATCTTACCTTTTTCGTTACAACTTTTGTCGAAGCAGGAAGTCCATCAGATCGATGTTGAACAGTCTGGTTGTAAGCCGGTCGGCTCGGCATTGGTGGACCACCATGAACCTTTATAAAATAAATTGAAATGATAAAATTTATTCAAAGGAATGCTGCAATCTGCTAGCCTGCAAATGAAGAGACAAGATTTAATGTAACAATACGTAGCAACCGTATTTATCTATTTAAGTTTTGAAATAAAATGAACTTTGACGAAATCGGGCGATCGAACATATTTTTTGATTTTGATTTACTCCCAGCACCTACCATTCATTACAGGGGCCGACACATTTTTAAATAAAGAATCAAGGAAAATAATTAAACTTAAAAATGGAACTTTTGGAAGAATAAGAAAAGCATAACATCGTTTTTTTGCCAAAAAAAACCGCTTTTTCCACGAAAAAGGAAATGGAATCTCGCAAGAAATTATGAAAAAACGTGTTATTTAACAAAATGGAGAAATACGAATTATGTAGGACGGATGGGCATCTCCACACCGATCCATAAATTAAAAAAAACTGAAATTGTGCGTGAATGGGAACAACAGCTCAGGAAAATGTGGCATTATCCGTTGTGAAGATAGGCGCCGGGTGTGCTTTCAGAATCAATTCAGTAGAAGAGAGAAATAGTTATTTAGACTTTCTGCTTCGTTTTCCGCAGCAGTTTTCGCAAAATGTTCGCAGATGTTTCACGAGTCGAACTTCTTTCCGGATGTTTGTCCCATTTGGAGTAGTTCGTCACCAGACTTTTTAGTGAAGTTGAAATGTCCTCAAAACTCTCCTGGCTGGACTCTTTGCGCCTTTCCAGGCACGCACCAAGGTCGCCATAGACTGAAGTATTCTGTAACTATTCAGGGATATTCAGTTGCCCGCAAAGCTAATATTTGTAAAGAAAAAAGGGGAGGCTACAGAATTTGCTTTTCGCAGTAAAACTTTTACTAAAAGAAGTCAAACATTGAGGTCTTGTCATAAACTAAATACAGACTGGAAGACATTAGATGGACACTTTCCAGATCTGATGCAATTTGGCTGTACAGTAAAAATGAATATCCCGTTCCTTTTGAATGATCATATCGAATCTCTTCGTGACTTCCGTCTCTTCTTTTTGAGCAACGCACAATGATGCTTCTGCTTGGTGCAATCGTTTGAGCGTTGATCTTCCCAAGTTCTTCATCGCAGATGGAGTTGAGGGCGCCGTCGACAACGGCGACGAGCAAGAAGGGACTTCAGATGTCGAAAGGCGAAGAAAATGGCGATAACTCGATTGTTTGCTTTGGGAGGTTGACGCGAGCCGAGGGCGTCGCCACCGCCAACTGGTGGAGGGAAGCTGCGGATTTAGCCTTTCTGAGTAGACTTCCTGTTCAAGCTTGATTCTTGCTTCAGGGTGCCTGCTCTCCAGATGATGAGGCTCATCCTGATTCTCATCGGCTTCGTCCGTGCTCACATCGTCGCGAGCCGGTTGTGCGGGCTGCGGCAGAAGTTGCTTCCGCTCGCGACCTTTTTTCCTCGGCTGTGACGGCGCAAGCGCTTGCTTTGGGAGTGCGACAGTTGCTGTTGTTAAGCCTGTTACAAGCTCATTATTGCTCAA
>Ga0115008_10004207_pt1 | contig 11960 bp, 22 predicted proteins | sample FraStrMetagenome_FD_87164 | JGI IMG/M metagenome (GOLD analysis project Ga0115008, IMG submission 87164) | Marine eukaryotic phytoplankton communities from Arctic Ocean - Fram Strait ARC3M Metagenome | ecosystem: Environmental > Aquatic > Marine > Oceanic | place: Fram Strait | collected...
TAGATGCCCACGAACATCATCGTCCGGACCTGTAATGCCTGGCAACTGAGTAAACTCACCGTTACGAAATACTGCAATTTCATATGGAGTTAGTAAACTAGAATACGATCCTTCGCCGCTAATAACTGATAGCTCTATTTCATCTCCAAATGTTAGCAATGTCTGGAAAGATCCAGGACGTGTTTCCATTTTTTTAAAGTCTGATAGTTTCATAATTTAACTCCTATTTGTGTTAACATTTGTTTCGCCAACTTTCCGTCAGCAACTTCGGGTTCATTTTGTTCTTGCACCAATAGTTCAAATAGCACAAGAGCTGTTTGAAATTTGCGATCTGATAGTGTTGTAAACCAACTAAGAAGCTCTTCACATGTGTCTAGTTCCCACATCTTATCCAGCATCTTGCACTGTTCTGCAGTAAGTCCGTCGATTACCATTAATTTATCCTCGTTGCTGTAATATTTTCCATGTTTGCACCAGTATATCTACTAGCACTTCCGCCCTGCATAAATGCTTTTTCACGGGCAGAATACTCTGTCATTGCATATTGATATCCAAGAAAGATATCATTGTGAAATATTTTCCAAGTATAAATCATTTTATTTTACTACCTGTAATGCAGTAATTTGAGTACCATACTGCCAATGTTTATTGTCAAGATCAAACACACAACGGTCTTTATCTAGTACATTAACTGCAATTGCAGGCGACCCATATTTGTCACCAACTTTTTCACACAACTCTATGTGTGTTACTTTTGCAATACCAAATTTGGTATTAACTGTGTCGCCAATTTTAATAAAAAAATCCATATTAGTTAGCCAACATGTGAATTAGGTTCCACCAAGTGTATTGTGTACCTTGGCCAAAATCCATCCAACCCAATGCAAAGATAAGCACTAAAATTGTAGTAACAATCTCAATTATTTTTTCACTACGTGTCATATTAAGATACCATCCATACAACTACACCAATTACACAAATTGCACTAAGTAAGTTTGATAGCGCATCGATAGTTGTTTTGATAATAAACTGTTTCATGGTGTAGTCCTTTTTGTTTAACTTATACACTTAATATAGCACCAAGACGTCTTGATGTCAAGCAAAAACGCAAGAAAGGTTTCCTGCGTTTTCAATGGGTTGTAAATTAAATTTGTTTATAGTCAGATAATTTGGTAATCCTGCCATACCTAAACTCATTAGTCCATTGGCTTATTTCAAATGAAACTTTACAATCTAAAGATGAATTTGTGCTAAACATAAAGTTAAGCATTTCTTTTTGTGCATTATGCTTGACTTTATATATTAGCAGTCTGTTTCCTTCAGTTCTAAAAACAAATTCTTGCCAAGCAGATCCATGGCTCCTGCGATAGTAATTATCTATTAGACTTATACGCATATCTACGTCTGGCAACCGTTTGCTAGACTCAGTTATATCAGGCATACTAGTGTACCTAGTAGAATATGAATTCCATCGTTTTTGGTTTTCAGTATGACGTGGCAAAGTTACCAATAATTTTAAAATGTCACGGTTACATGGTTGCGATAAATCTGATAGTATTTCAGTAACACCATCAATCCAACGAGTCGATTCTTCACCAGCTAGTTTACGCACCATAAAATGTTGCAACCAAAAAGCTGCCATATCAGATAATTCATCAATATATAAAGAGTCGTCTTCACGGCTATATGCATCTGTACCAGATATCTTATCGTATATATCCGTAGGCTGTTCGCCATTGTTCCAGGATCCCATGATAGTTAGTAGAGCGTCCCAACACGTTAGAATATCAGCATCGTTGCCAATATATTCCCGCATATATTCTTCATGCAAATTCTGGTGCATGTTTTCTTTGTCTCGAATACGCCTAGAAAACATGTGGCCCAAATCTGTACGAGTATGTACTATACTGGACATTGTATTATTCCTCGTCATGCTTTAGAATAACATCTTCCAGTTTGCCATCAATCATTTGACGTCTCATTTTGATAAAGCCATTCTTTACTAAATCATCAACAGCTGAAGATATAATCATATCAAACGGAATACTTGCTTTTCCGTTACTGTAACCTTTCCAATATCCCATTACAAACATTATGACTCCTAGAAAGACAGCCACTATGCCAGGGTTAATATTATAAAGCGATTCCATTATTAGTACACTCCGATTCAATCATTGACTCAACTTCTGGGTCAATAGGGTTAAGTTTAAAGTATTGCGCATGCAACTCGTCAAAGTTTTCAGGCAACGTAACTATACTATAAAGCATATCACGGCACTTGTCAACATCTTCTATATCAGATAAATCAAAAATATAGTCAAAATTGCAATCTTTGTATATATCATGCAATACAGTGAATCTTGCATTTACTTTGCGTTGCAAATATGAAAAGACTATGCTACTATGTTCTACTAACCGATCTCTGTAATAACCATCTTCGTCGAGTATATAACCTTCTTTAATGAAGAAAAGACTAGGGTGTTTAATTGCAAATAAATCCATAACATGGCCTGCAAACTTAATTTCAGTGTCAGGAAAATTATCAGCAAACCAACTTCGACAATCAGATACCCATTGCTTATAATCTGTTGGGCTTGCAACATTAAAGAATATGCATCCGTTTCCATCTCTGTGATTAACGTAATCATTCATAAACTCAGGACTAAATTTCTTTTGCATTCTAATTTGTTTATATTGCATACGCAAATCAGAATCATTGTCAAATGTCCATTGTGAATCCATTGGTTCCCAACCTTGCCCATACGAACTTTGGTACTCTGTCCAATCATCTGGGAATAAACATTCTTGGCCATGATCCATGTCTGGACTGTTGTTAATAAGCCAAGGTACAAATTCAGTACACTGGTGGCCAGGGCTTAAATAAATTATAAGTTTATCAATCATGGGCGCATACTATCCAAATCATCTACTATAAGTTTAATCCAATCTCTTACTACTGTTTCTTCATTAGTTAATATTTTTTTTGTGTTAAGTATTTGTAATTCTGCCGACAATACTGATAATCTGTGCCAATTAAGACTGCTTAAAGCCATTGTTATTCCCCTAGTTATACTTCTTCTGAAGTGCATGTAAATCCAAAAGGCCAGTCGCTGGTTGTAAATTTTGGGTTTTACTTTTCTTTTTGAGCCTAATACGGAACGCACCCTGATTTGGGTCTAAGCGTTCACATGATGCGACATGTTCATGATTGGCACACCAGCTCTCTATTTCACGTGACATTGATCCATATCCCGTGACGACTACTGTGGACTTGCATCCTGATAGGTAACACTCAGTTAGATGGTTTTTAAAAACCTTCCAACCGTCATGTATATAATATCCATGCAAGTCCAATCTCATTAGTAATCCATATCTCCGTCAGTTTTGAGGTCAATGGTTCCATCTTGGTTAACAAAGTTAAACAAGGTACGTACACCAAATCCTACTGCACCTTTTGGTGTAGTTGGTTTGCCTTTGTCTTCCCAAGCCATGCCTGCGATGTCCAAATGCGCCCACGCTCTGTGGTTGTCTACAAACTTGTACAGGAATTCAGCAGCAGTAGTTGAGCCACCATATGGTCCACCAATATTTTGCATATCAGCAATTGGAGAGTCAATCATCTTTGCCCAGTTAGGACCCATTGGCATACGGAAGAATCCTTCGCCTGCACCTTTGCCAGCTTGTAAGATTAGTTTTTCCAAGTCAGTACTGTTTGTAAACAATCCTGCCATTTGTTTGCCAAGTGTTGCAACAATTGCTCCAGTTAATGTAGCTAGATTAATTACAGTGGAAGGATTGTATTCATTTTGTACAAATGTTAGGATGTCTGCTAATACCAAGCGACCCTCTGCATCTGTGTTCAAGTTTTCTACTGTCTGTCCACTTAGTGATGTTACAACATCGCCTGGCTTGATTGCTTTACCGTCTGGCATGTTCTCTACTAAGCCTACAATACCTACAACATTACGTTTTAGTTTTTGCAACCCAATAGCATGCATAGCACCCACAGTTGCGGCACTACCGCCCATGTCGTACTTCATATCGCCCATGCCACGTCCTGGCTTCAAGCTAATACCGCCTGTGTCAAAAGTAACACCTTTGCCTACTAGTGCGACAGGCTGTTCGCCTTCTTTACCATTCATCCATTCCATTACAACAACATAGCTGTCTTTCTCACTACCTTGTCCTACACTTAGCAACAGGTTAAGACCCATTTCTTCTAGTTGTGCCTGATGGTATACCTTAACAGTAATGCCTAGCGGAGTTAGTATACGCTGTAAACGTGCGGCATATGTTGCAGGGTAAATTACATTGCCAGGTTCACTTACCAAGTCACGAGCAAAGCGAATACTTTCACTAATACTTTGGCTAACTGATGCAATGTCTTTATCACCAACAGTTACACTTGTTAATTTTGCTGTATCAGGGTTTGACTTGTATTTTTCAAATGTATAACCAGCAAGGTCTGCACCTTCTAAAATATCATTGCCAAATCCAAGAGCATCATCTAGTTGTAAAGAACTTGCTTTGTCTTTATATTTTTTAAACATGTTGCCACCTAGTTCACGGGCTGAATGTTTATCTTTGGGCTTATCTGCGATTACTGTAATATAATCATAATCGTCATGTGCAAACGACAGGTCTACACTTTTATCAATATCTGCAGATGCACGTTTTACTGATGCACCTAGTTTTTTCGCTTGTTTAGAGTCGGCGAGTACGACAATTGCTTTAGTCATTTTTCATCCTTATAGTAAATTCCATACCTGACATCCGTGCCACGTATAAGTTAGGTTTATATTTCTTAAATTTTAATATGATGCCGTTGACATTGACTGTTAAGGTATCGCCATGCCAGTTGAGTATAGTACCTTCAACATTTACATCATTATCAGTACAAATTACTTCTACTGTATCTTCATCATTATAATCATATTTCATTTGAGTTCCTTTTTACAATACCGAAGTACAGAATAACGGTATCTGCTCACCTATACTATATAGTATTTGTATTTGATAGTCAAGAAAAAAGAGCGCCTAAGGCGCCCTTTAATTTATGCTTTATCTGCTGCTTCTGCGTCGTCCAATGCTTTATTGAACTCCCGTAAACGTTTGATAACTGACTGGAAATCAACAATTGTTGTCCATCTATCGATAAAGAATGTCAATGCACCCTCTACTCGACCAAATGCGTTAAGCACCTGAATAAGAACACCAAATGTAATTAATTGTGCAAAGTAGCTTGGCGCTAGTACAACTAGTGCAACGTTACCTGCTAACATACCAAATGCTGTTTGCCATACACCAAACCCCATATACCAGTTGAATAGTTTATAATAGTTTCGTTTAATTGACGCAAACATAGGAAATAAATCTGCTGACAAACGTTGACTAAAGTCATCTTCACTATGTACTAGCTTCTTACGAAACTTAGCTTCTACAACTTGGTTGTTATACTCTAAACGTGGTAATTTAATACCCAATAGGAATGATAGCAATGTACCACCAATACTCATCGTTAGTGCAACCCATACTAGGAAGCCAGGAATAATTTGTCCGTTCCAAACTGGAAGTCCTTCACTCAATGTCCATAGCACTGGTAAGAATGCACCCAAGATAAAGATCTTGTTAACAAATCCTGTAAACAATGATTGTAGCGTCTTACCAAAGATCATTAAATCTTCTTGAATACGCTGTGAACCGCCTTCAATTTGTGCTGTTGAGCCTTCCCAACGAGTTAGATACCAGTGGGTGTTTGCTTCTCTCCAACGGAATGTAAATCGTTGTGTTTGCCATGTGGCATATGTTACCATAGGTACATATATAAGTAAGATTTCAATAAAACTAGGTACTGTTGTTTTTTCGTCCATGTTAAACCAAATTAAGTCCCATAATCTGGCAGGGTTCCAACCCCATAGTAAGTCCCAAAATCTTTCTTCTTGAAGTGTTTGAATTGCGTCATAGAACTCTCTGTTCCATGCATTGTAATATACTAAAATCTGAACATTATACCAACCTATGAACAATAACCAAGCTAACATTAGCCAGGCATATGATGCATTCTTGGGTGTCCAGAAGAAACTCTTAAGCATCTGCTGTCTCCGTTTTTATTCCATTCCAGCTTCCATGTTACTCGCTGTTAGACCCCAAAAGTTCACGTAGTGTGTCGCAAGGTCTGCTAAACCTTCGCGTGTTTTGAAATCATTTGGCTTTAGCCAGTACATTGAGTGATTAGGAATTTGTATAAACAAAATTCTAACTTCTTCATCATCAACACCAAGTTGTGTTAGTAACTTCAACAAGTTTGCGGCTGTTCTAAAACTGCTAGATTCCAACTGCTTTCTGTTCATGTTATTAATTGCTCCGTCAGGTGTTCCTGGGCCGTGTATGCCCAACCAAACGTCACCTATTAAGTAACGTTTATCACCACCTAAAAACAAAAGTCCACATGCACTTGCACATACAGTCTTGTCTTTTAGATGATCAACGTCCAATGCTTCACCAACTAGGCCTGGAGTATAGATTTCTTTACCTAGTTCGTTAAGTACTGGTGTATTTCTGACAACAGTAATTACGTCTCTTATTTTAAAGTGTGCTGCAAGGCATGATCCTTCCGCTAAATTACCACCTGGTGATTCCAGTATAACTGTAAACTTTTGTGGCATTAGTGGTACGATCTTATCGCAGTCACCTTCTTTAACTGATCCAGTTAAAGTATATAAATTCTGATCAATTTTTGTAAACTCTAGACCTGGATCGTCTTTTTTAGTATCTTCTTTTGGTTCGTTTGCTTCTCTATACATTTCAGCAAACTGATTATAATATGTATGCCCTTGACTTATTAGCAGTACAACAAACAACGTTGTCACAACTCCTGAAGCCACATTACTGTATAGCTTCCTAATCAACTTTGCTAGCCAATTTTGCGTTAGTGCGATTCCAATTGGTTTTGCGATAGATATCAATAGTTGTTTAATTTGCATTGTGTTCTCCTGCCAGTGTATGGCTTTTTAGTATTTATTCTTTCTGCGGTTGTTGATTTTGTAATTCTTGGCGTCTACGCATTTCTTTATTCCAATCCTCAACAGTAATACAGTTAGCTTGCTTATACATTGTAAATTCATTGTCTAGTTTAAACTCACCACGTAGTTGTGCTGCATATTGTTGGCATATTTCCATTGTAGGATATGACGTTTTTTGAAACACTGGGTTTCCTAATTGATACTGAAATACACTTACGATAAAGTGTCCTACGACAAGTATTGCTCCGGTAGTTGGTTCCATTTTTATTGTCTCCTCTCAAGAAATCTAAACGCATCTGCATCTGGATGCTCATCTGCTGGGGTCTTTGAAACACCAATAGTAACAACAAAAGGATAAACAATTAATTCACCGCCGTCTGTTTGTCCTTGTCCTGTTTTCTTAGGTAATCCTTTTAGTTTCTGAGAATTACCTTTCTTTTGTTCGTTTTTAGCTTTTGATAGTTGCTCTTTGTTATTTTTTGTGGCAGGTACGCTAACTGCTTTTGGCTTGTCTGCGCCTGGTGCGATAAGCCATACATAAATCTCTTTTTGATCTTTGCTAGCAACGTGTGCAATGTATGTGCTATCTTCAAGCACTTGTTCTGGCACTGGATAACCCAATAAGTTATCAACAGTAAAATAAACAACCATTCCTGCTACAATAGTAATTGGGATTAGCACAAATGTGACTAGGAAATTTTTATAATACTGAATAGCCAATGTTGATATTACAACTGCTAAAAAAGTTAATGAGATTAAAATTGGTAGTAATGCATAGTTCATATTATTTTCCTATAGTGATGGCAGTCGTTGTACTGCTCTGTTAAACACAATATTATTTTCTTCTTCATCCCAATCAGTGACGTTTCCATCATCATCAATAGTAAAGTTTACCATTGGTAAAACTTGCCCACGTAATTCATAAGGGCGCTCAATGATAATTTCTTCCTTGTAAGGATTAAGTTTAATAACTGTGATTTTTACAAAATTTACTTTTTCTATTACTTCGCCATCTTTATCAAATTGTGTTGGCTTGTAAGAATAAACATGAGCTGCTACTTGGTAACGTCCTGGTACAGTACCTCTAATAGTTACCACTTCTCTGTTTAATCGTAGTACGGTGTATGTGCCGTCTACAGGATCTCGTATAAGGTCATTTGATATACCAAGATCATCTTTTTCTAAGTTAAGCAACCCTGCATGTTTATTTGTGAACGATGTAGTTTCACCATTTGGATCTTGTACCCACATGTCCATGTCGTCACTGCTCATATTATGCCATTCCATAACAATTAGGAATTCAGCTTTTTTAGGAGCATCTGATTTTTTTACTGGGGGATTGATTAATATGAACGCTACAACAAAAAGGAATACAAAACCCACTAGTAAATTAAACAGTAAGTCTGTAAATCCCAAGCTGCTCTTGAATCTACTTCTATTGTTCATCACGCATAGACTCTAAAATAACTAATTGTACCTTATATAACTGACTGCAAACCAAGCCAACTAGTGTAGTGTACAATGCAGTACTCATACCTAGTGCCATTGATTTCAATGCTGTTTTTAAAGTTTCTGGGTTGCTAGTGTCTATATCGCTAAAGCTTCCGCCTAGCATAAGAATAAATCCTGCCACCGTGCCAATCATACCCAATGCTAACATTGATTCACTAATGAACCAGCCAACATCAGTCTGTGTTGTAACACTTTTACCTTTTGCTTTTTGGTAAATCCAAAATCCTGTAAAACATGTTACAGATATAAATAATCCTATAATTAGGAAGCTAATTCTTGTAACATCGTTTTGATAAAGTTCTGTAAAAAACCCCAGGTAATAAGCAATGTATGCAAACACCGCCGTCAGGCAACTAAGTAGCCACCATTTTAATAAGTTATTCATAGTCTAAGGCCTTTCGTAATACATTAGTATTTAGCGAAAACCTAGCCTTATAGTACTCTAGCAATTTCAATCATTGTAGCTGATAAATTAATTTCAACATCTGCAACTTGGGTATGCTTAACAAGCCCATTGCGGATTGCCAACACACATTCATCATATTGGTCACTAGTATCTGTGTACAAATCTAGGTTACGATATAGCCATGTATAAATTTCATTATATTCATCAGCACGAGCATTTTTGATAATTAATTTACGTGCCGCGGCTATTTTCTTTTCTTTAAAAAGTGCTACCATTTCAAAACGCCATTCAGCGCCAGCACCTTCGTCTTCGGGTTTTTGTAGAACATTATCTACGCAATTCATTTGCACTGTATTAATAGTTTTACGCAAGTCTGGGTAACTTGCACGTACCAATGCATCAATTGTTTCTAAATCAAACTGAATAGTTTCTGCGATTAGGATCTCAGCAATTCTTGCTGTAAACTCTGTTTGATCTAATTGTTCAATATGAAAGCCTTGGCACCTACTATGCAATGCTGGAATAATCATGTTGGGATAGTTACAAGTCAGTACAAATCTTACACTTGCATGATATTGTTCCATAACACCACGCAATGCTGCTTGTCCTTCTGGACTAATATGATCAGCCTCGTCAAGTAGGATAACCTTAAAGTCTCCCCAAGGCATAGTCTCACTAAATGCTGTAATCTTTTTACGGATCATTTCCACACCATTGTCTCTTGATGCGTTAATGTACATTACATCAGCTTTTTCTACGCCAAGTTCTTCAATAAGAACTTTCGCAAGTGTAGTTTTTCCTGTGCCTGGAGATCCACTAAACAATAGATGTGGAATACCGCCATCAGTAATCCAATGTTCTACCTGTTTACGTTGTGTGTTATCTTTAAACACATATGTATCAACATTAGTTGGTCGATACTTTTCTACCCATAATTCTTTCATTTAATTGTCCTGTCTACTTCAAATTCATCAAGATACATAATTGCATAACCAAAAGGATGTGCCACTGCTACACCCATAATGATACAAAATAAAAATATGGTTATAAATTGCAAAGTACCTTTTAACATTATTTTAATCTAACATGATCTTTAGATGTTGTCAACTTTTTTATATTGTATTTGTTAAAAGACTCATTACGTCTAGCACATCACTTGGCTTGGCATAATATTCTTCTTCAAGCCATTCTTTCTTAGCAGATATGTACTGACAATCATATGCATGGTCTCCATTGCTGTTTGTAAAACTACAATAATTCCATACACGAGCAACTACTGGCAAATGAGTTAATCCAAGTCTAGGTGCTAAGTATATTCTATGATTTCCGGTGTCTAATCTGACACGGCCGCTCCAAACACCAACTCCTAATATAATAGGATCAGTAACGCCATTCTCCATAATGTCATTCATAAGTGCTAAATCATCATTGGGGCGGTATGATGGGTTTGCCCAACGCCTGATTAAGACAATGGGCATTTGTTGTATAAGTGATGGATCGATCATCCACCACCTACAAAGATATCTTTTCTAGGATTATAAAATACTTTTTGGTTATGTATTTTACCTAACAGGGAGTATATTACCTTTACTTCGGCATCAATAACTACCTTGCTGCTTTCTTTTTTAACTGTTTCACGACGAGCTAACAGTCTACGCATACGATATTTCATAGACTCTTCGACTAATTCTAGTTCGCTAACGTCAAAGTCAAAGTTTCTATTAGGCTTCATATTATAATCCTAAGATTCCTGCAACGATAATATTTTTCATAGTCATTTGTTTTTCTTTGTTAAGTAGTACATCTACTTATATACAATATAGCATATTTAAAGGTTAGGTCAAGCAGAATAGAGTGCGTTAAAACGTAGCAGTTAATAAGTTTGGATAACGTGATCCGCAATACCATGTTTGATTGTTTCTTCTGTTGTTAACCAACAGTCACTTTCAGGTAATAGGTTTTTACGGATGTAACTTACATTTTTACCTGTACATTTTACATAGTGATCCATCATACGATCTGTTGACAATTCAAATTCTTTAACAATTGACATTAGTTCATGTTCTTTGCCTTTTGAGCCCCATGAATATTGATGTGACATTACACTAGTATTTTGTGTAATATAACGATGTCCTTTTTCTCCTGCCATCATTAGAAGTACACCGCAACTTGCAATCATACCCATACCGTATGTATGTACTGGGATTTCACTTTGCTTGATTACATCAATTAGATGGAATGCACTGTTTACTGCGCCGCCTGGAGAATTAATGTACAAGTGAATAACTTCTGGTCTTGTTTCTGCTGGCATCATGTTATATTCCATAATCATTCTGACTAATGGCATACAGTTTTCTTGATTGAACTCTTTATCCATGAATAGAACACCGTTCTCATACAATGCTTCGCCTGGCTTCTTGGGCTGCATTGGTGGCTGTGGCATTGCTACTGGTGGGGGAGTTGGAGTTGTTTTAGGTGTTGGAATAATTCTAGTGTCTAAGGCTTTTTCTTTAGTTTTTTTCTTTTTTGTGACTGGTTTTTTAGCCATAATTTTTATAGTTCCTTTGTTTTATAATGATATGATAAACGTATCAGGTGTTCTTTGTTTATATTTATATTGCTTTGATTATGGAATTTGTACAAAGGCAGATGGCACAAACTGAACCCAATCAGTTCCGGTATATCCTTCGAACATCTTTGTTGTTGTATTAAACCACATCATTCCTTCTGCTGGAGTAGATGGTCGTTGTGCTGCTGTGCCTTTAGGCAAAATATATGAGTCATTAACTTGTAATTCATCTATTGATGCTACTGTTACTGCTAATTGTGAATCGTTGTTGCCGGTTCCTACTGTTAGTACCGGATTATGTGCTAGTGTATCGCCAATGTCACCATATAGTGATCCTGTTAGATGTACGTCATGTCCTGATAGTGTAGTTGCTCCGGAAGTATCGAGTATTGTTGCTCCATTAGTTCCTGGTGCTTTTATTTTGTCAATATGTGCATCGTGTATTGTTAA
>Ga0115008_10004208_pt1 | contig 11959 bp, 17 predicted proteins | sample FraStrMetagenome_FD_87164 | JGI IMG/M metagenome (GOLD analysis project Ga0115008, IMG submission 87164) | Marine eukaryotic phytoplankton communities from Arctic Ocean - Fram Strait ARC3M Metagenome | ecosystem: Environmental > Aquatic > Marine > Oceanic | place: Fram Strait | collected...
ATTTAATCGATTAAATACAATATTTCATCGTTAAATGTTAAAACTAAGTGTATTTCGTCGATTAATTATGTTTTTAATCGTTCGTATTCAAAAAGGATTATATATTTGAAGTGTACTAAAATTTAATTTTTAGTTCAATGGATTAATTAATTAATATTTGCATGTGTTATGAATTAGAGACCCTAAATCTATCACATATAAAAAGCAAATTAAGGAAAACCAAGGTTGAGGGACCTTGGTTTTTTCGTATGCGCTATTTTGAGTTTTTACAGATTTACAAGCTCATTGTAAACCATATCATATAGCAGTTTATTTTATCGTTCTAAACGTCAAATTAATACGTTCACCAATTTCCTTTTTAGTTTTCGCTATTTGATGTAACCAATAGTGTTGCATCTCACCTCGCATAATTAATAAACTCCCATGATTGAGATTTATTTTATGTCGCTCATCTTTTATATATCTGTGTTTAAAATGAAATGGTCTTGTTTCGCCAAGACTTAGTGAGGCAATAATTGGGTTTGTACCTAGTTCTTTTTCATTATCTGCGTGCCAGCCATTACTATCATTTCCATGGCGATAACGATTTAATAAAACAGAAGTAAATTGATGATGAGCTTCCTGTTCTATATCAGATTTAATTTGCTGTAATTCTTGAGTGAACAGTGTAGGCTGCATCGTAATATTTGAGTAGCTGTAAGGTTTGCTATTATTAGCATACAACGCAGTAAGTCGTGGTTGCTGATAGGTTTTTCCAAAGATAGTAATGTCGTCCTGTTGCCAGTGTACAGTGTTTTTTAAAATATCAAAATAGTGATCTGCTCTCTTGGTATCATAGAAGTTCTCTATGTAGATTATTTCAGCATTAGGCAGATTTAAATGCCTTTTTTCTTCGGAAAACAAGTCCATCATTTAATTTTTAGTAATTTAGTGTCTGGTGGTAAACAGACAATTTTTATAATTTGAATTATTTTTGATGTCATTTTTATTTACTTTTTGAGAGGTGATGCCTTAGCATCAGACGATTAAAAATAAATAAAAAAGGTGCAAAAAGAAACAAATTTAATGTTGTTATGCCAACTAACAGCCACTAATCTATCTATATGTTGAAGATTTACAAAATATTGCTTTTTTTGTGTGCCTTAGTAGTGTTTGGTTTTACATTTCCGCAGAAAGAAAAATTACCCGAAGGTTTTGTTTATGTTAAAGAGATTATACCAGATTTAAATGTCCAGCTCCGATATTTTTCTTCAAATAATTTTGTCGGTGATACCATAACAGGTTACAAATCAAATAAGTTAATAATGACCAAACCATCTGCAGAGGCTTTAAAAAAAGTACAAGCCGACTTGCAAGAACAAAATTTGTGCTTGATGGTTTATGATGGTTATCGACCACAACGCGCAGTCAAGCATTTTTCGCGTTGGGCAAAAGATTTGAATGATACATTACAGAAGCAAGAATTCTATCCAAAAGTTGATAAACGTCACCTATTTAGAGATGGTTATATCGCATCACGTTCTGGTCACAGTCGTGGTAGTACATTAGATTTGACTATTATAGATGGCAATACCAATGAGCCCTTAGATATGGGAAGTCCTTTTGATTTCTTCGGAAAAGAATCATGGGTAGAACATCCAGATCTTACCAAAACACAATTGGCTAACAGACAATTATTACAACGCGTCATGCTAAAACATAACTTTAGAAATTATCCTAAAGAATGGTGGCATTTTACCTTGCGTTGGGAACCGTTTCCTGAAACGTTTTTTGATTTTGAGGTAGAATAACTAAAACGATCTTTAACCATTGGTAAAGAAGTAATCCAAATAAAAATAAACATGAAAAAAACACTACAAATAGGCAATGGAGTTGCTCTAGTTGTCACCATAATAATGAATTACTTGTCCAACACAGGTTTAATGAATAGCACAACCATTGGAGAGATTTCTGGCGGATTACGAACATTATTCACACCTGCGAGTTACGCCTTTTCTATTTGGGGAATTATCTATCTTATGCTTTTAGGATTTGGAATTTATCAAGGTAGGAGTTTGTTTGTTAAAGTTAGGGATGATGAATTTGTGATGCGAGTAGGTTGGTGGTTCATGTTATCTTGTGTAGCGAATAGCTTTTGGGTATTAAGTTGGATTTATGAGTATACAGGATTATCTTGCTTTTTCATATTCTTATTGTTGTTCTCATTGCTCAAAATAGTTTGGAACAATCGCATGGAGTTATGGGATGCGCCAATTTCAGTCATTCTATTTTTATGGTGGCCATTCGTCATTTATAGTGGTTGGGTTGCGGTTGCAAGTATTGCAAATGTGTCTACCTATTTAGTAAAAATCAATTGGGATGGTTTTGGGATATCTCCAGTGATTTGGACACTCATAATGATAATCATAGCAACAGCAATCAATCTTGCTATTACTTGGAAACGCAATATGAGAGAATTTGCATTCGTTGGTGCTTGGGCTTTGATTGCGATTGGTGTTGCTAATTTTCCTTCGGAAATTTTAGTTGCTTACACTGCTTTTGCTACTGCAGGAATTTTAGTTATTAGTAGTGGAGTTCACGGGTTTAAAAATAGAGACACAAATCCTTTTAAGAAGTTTTTAGAGTTTAAGGATAAGGGGAAGTGAGTTTTAGAAATTAAATATTTTTTGTAAAATGAGTTGAGAACTCTTTGCAAACCAGCGCTAGCAAGGGCTTTAAAACCAGCTTAGAATCGCTTATTTTTTAACTCAGTTCTTTGTTAGGCAACGTATTTTTTTCATATTTATTATGGATTGTTATTATTGCTAATCCAAAAAGAACAGCTACTATAATTAAAATTGTGCTTATTAATCCGCTTACGCCGAATGACATACGGATTAAAATCGTTGAAACTATAAATCCAGAATTTCTAATTATTTTGTGAAATTTATCCGTGTAAAAGAAGGAAATTAACAAAAGGACGACATCCACTAATATCAGAACGGTAAAAAATTCATCAAAGAATAGATTATTAATTTTCTCAAAACTTGGTAAGTTATTTGAGGTAAATGAGATATCCGAAGCCCAACTAAAAAGTGTAGTTAAAGCCATTGTAAAAAATATCGGAACTAAAACAATCGCAATTATCTTCTTTCTATGGATGAATCTTTCAATTTTTAGTTGATTTACATTTGGTATCTCCGATTTTCGAGCTCCTTGTTTTACAAACTGATAAATCAAATAGAAAAGAATGATTGATGTTAAGATATCATAGGTGAATTGTAAATCTCCTTTTATATTAAACCAGTCTGATGACAGTTCTAGAGCAGATAAATCCTTAAATAATTTTCGAATAATAATAAGTGTTATTATTTCATACTGTTTGGTTATGTAGCTCGTAAATGACTTTGGTAAGTAATATATTAACAAGTAAACTTCATAGATAAGTATAAAAGAGAACGGTGTGTAAATTGCAGATATCGGATTTTTAAATAATTCTGATTCTGAAAGAAAATCAACCACGCTTAATTTTGATAAGTAAATTAAAATTAAGTGAATGAAAAAGCCTATTAGCGCAACATAAAGTATTACTTTTTCAATCCGCTTTTTGGCGTATTCAGATAGAAAAATTTGATATAGTTTATTAAATAAATTCATATTTTATTTCTTTGGACATATTTTTCATAACGTCTTTGATATCGACTGTGTGGATACTGAAATAAATTCAGCAAAGTTCTCGAAATCAGCAGTTAATCGAAGTACGACTATTTTTTTGAGAAAGTCAAGTTAAGAATTGTCATTACTCAGTTTCCAAAACACTAAAATCATCAAACAAAACTTCCTCATCTCTGCGGTCTTGCTCATTAATTAAGCTTCTGTAAATTCCCCATTTTGGTCTTACAAAATCTGCACCTGATCTCCAGTTAATAATTGAAGGATTTGAATATGACAACAACATACTGTTATCACTCACTTTTTTTATCTCAATGTCATAGGTTCCTGATGTGCCATATTTTATAATCTCTGTGACTTCTAACCAAGTATTTATTAGAGGATTTATATCGGTTTGTGCTAAAGTTATTTGACTATCCGTTTCGGTATAACGAAGTTCTAATTTATCTGCACTTCCTTTTCGTGTGGTTAATGTATACATTGGCATACTTTCTAATAACCCTCCAACTGATTTTAATTGATGTATATGCGTAAAGTTTGGAGACGATTGAAAACCTTCCGCAAACTTAAATTCCCATTTGTAGATTACGGTTTCATTTTGTGTACCCAATAAATTATTTGGAGACTGATCGTACGTTTTTACTTCATTTCGTTGTCTGTCAAAATTTAGGCAACGGTCATTGTCTGTTGATGTGTGTACGAAAAAACGAAATACATTGGTATTTAATTCGCTGTCAAAAATTTTATTTATATGGTTACCAAAAGCAGTATGATTGCAGTCTGATGTTTCAATTGGGTTATGATGTGGAGCTAAAATCGAAGTAATTAAATCATAAGTATTTCCTGGTCCATCTGCTTTTAGTTGTACACCTTGCGGATTAGGAATTTCTACATCTTTAATAAGTTGAATGGTTACTGAGTTATTATTTGGAATTGAATCATTATAAACACTTTGAAATCCTATTTTAAAATCTATTGTTACAGTTACTTGCATTGTATCAGCATTAAAACTTCGTTCTTTTTGAGTTTCTCTCTCAAGAGCAATACCATAATTACAATTTAATACATTATCTAGCTGCAGTGTTAAATCACTAAAGTCAACCCAAGAGATTGAGTTTTGAGTTGATGTTATAGAAATATCTGTTGTTATTGGCTCTGTCGTTTGACCATTATCGCTGCAGCTATTCACAGAGAAAAGAAATACGATTATTAAAATTATGAAGAATGGTCTTTTCATATTTGAGGTCATAATTATATTTAATTTCAAAACTCAACCGGATTTAGCGTAGGTTATTGATATTAACCTTAAAAATTAGTTTTGATAATTTTTTAAAGAACTAAGTTTCATAAAGTATTAAAAGGTAAAATTAATGTAACAACACTTTTCTAAACACCTATTTAAAATTTGTTTTACAAAAAAAGACGATTCAAACTAAATAAATAGAAACTAATTTAGCTTCTATTTATTTTTTGTTAGTAAAATCTTTATTTGCTTTTTCATATTCCTCAATAATTTGTTTTTTGGACAGTTTTGGATAACTCTCTTCTTTCTGTTCTTTTTGGGACTTAAAAATGTTCCAAAAGGTGAAGTAAATATATACAGCGAATATAATACCACCTATAAGTAAAAATCCTATATTCATGATGTTCGTCTTTGTCTAATTGCTATTGCAAACAAAAGTATTGTTCCTGGCCAGTGCGCTGAATACTGAGCCTCTTCGGTCATACCAAATAGTGAAAGTCCTACTGAATATAGTAAACAAATAAAAGCCAGAATGACTGGATACCATTTTAAGAATATTTTTTTCATAGTTTGATTTTTTGAAAATAGTTTGTTTTCTGTAATCAAGTTAACGAAATTATTTAAATAGTTTATTACGTTATTGTCAATCTCAGAAATATTCATGGTTGTTTTTAATGATTCTAAATACGGATAGTGTTTGTTGTTAATAAATTTAATAGACGATACGCTAGAGTTTCAGCTGTTTTCTTTATTAAGTCAAAGTATATATTTTTATCGCTTAAAATAACAGTATATTTGAGCACAACAAAAAATGACGCTTAATACACAGAAGGTCATTTAAACACTAATTTGACCAAAACATACATATGTCATTTAAAGATTTAGGTTTATCTGAGCCTTTACTAAGAGCTATTAGTAAAAAAGGATATACAACTCCAAGTCCAATTCAAGAAAAAGCGATTCCTCCAGTAATGGAAGGAAAAGATGTTTTGGCTTCTGCCCAAACAGGAACAGGGAAAACTGCTGGTTTTACCTTACCATTATTACATTATTTATCTGAGAACCCAAAGGCAAAATTTAGACCAATTCGTGCGTTAATCTTAACACCAACGCGCGAGCTTGCAGCTCAGGTTCATCAAAGTGTGATGGATTATAGTGAGTTTTTAGATATTAGAAGTACTGTGATTTTTGGAGGCGTAAATCAAAAACCACAAGCAGCTACGATTCGTCGAGGTGTAGATGTATTGGTTGCAACTCCTGGACGTTTATTAGATTTACACAATCAAAATTTATTATCACTAAAACGTGTTGAGGTTTTTATATTGGATGAAGCAGATCGTATGCTAGACATGGGGTTTCTTAGGGATATAGAACGTGTCATGAATGTGATGCCAGCAAAACGTCAAAATTTAATGTTCTCTGCAACATTTTCAAAAGATATCAAAAAGCTAGCTAATGGAATTTTAAATAACCCTGTTCAAGTTGAAGCAACTCCCGAAAATACAACCGTTGAGGCAATTTCTCAAAAGGTGTATCGTGTTGCTAAAGGGAAAAAGCCAGAGTTATTGATTAAGCTCATTTCTGAGGGAAACTGGAGGCAAGCACTGGTTTTTACGAGAACTAAACATGGCGCTAATAAGTTGACGAAGAAGCTCATTTCTTCGGGAATTAGTGCAGCAGCTATTCATGGAAATAAAAGTCAGGCTGCGCGAACTAAAGCGCTTGCAGGTTTTAAAAGTGGAAAAGTAAGAGTTATGGTCGCGACAGATATTGCAGCTCGTGGTTTAGACATTCCGTTATTGCCACACGTTGTTAATTTTGAGTTGCCTAACATTTCTGAAGATTACGTTCACCGTATAGGTAGAACTGGTAGAGCAGGAGCAGATGGTAAGGCGATATCATTAGTTAGTGCTGATGAGACAACCTATTTACGTGATATTGAAAAACTAATTGGTGAGAAAATTGAAGTAGAAATTGTTCAAGGTTTTGAGCCAGATCCTAATGCATCTACTGAACCTATTAAGCAAGGACAAGGTCGACAAGGAAGACAAGGTGGAGGTAATAGAAACCGTAATTCTAATTCTCGAAACTTTGGAGGGAACTCTGGCGGAAATAAATCAAGTGCTAACCGAAGCAATAGTGTTAATTCTAGACGACGTAACGATAGACGTAACTAGTGATGACTAAAGCATTATAGCAAAAAATTATAGACGTTTGTGATAAAAAGATTGCTCAGAAAGGAGTCAATGTTGGACTCTCGTTCTATGCTTTTTTTAAGAACAAAAATGATAACCCAAAATTATTGATGGAAGCTCCAACATGGTGGATTAAAACACATGAATTAGATCATTTTGAAAAGGCAGTTAAAATCAAAAAAATGATAGAGAAACTATAGTGGAAACTCAAAAGAACAATCCTTTACATGGAATCAAACTAGAGCAAATCGTTACCGATTTAGAAGCGCATTACGGTTGGGAATATATGGGAACCATCATTAATATTAAATGTTTTAATGACAATCCATCTGTTAAATCTAGTTTGAAGTTTTTAAGGCGCACTCCTTGGGCAAGAACCAAGGTGGAGTATATGTATTTAAAAATGCTAAGAAATAAGCGTTAGATTAGGCTTTACCACCAATTATCAAATTCCACGATAATTTCATTAGATTATAATATGTCACTATTTATAATTTTGGTAATATCTTGTTTTTCTTCTTATCTAAATAATGACGAAGTACGCCACCTTTTACATTGTTGACATCAAATTCAATTATGAAGGCGTTCTCGTCTATATTATTTATAATACGGTGCATTTTTTTAATATCAATACGGTTAATAATGGTGTGTATAATATCGAAATCTTGTTGCTCTCCTTGACTACCAAATCCTTTACTAACTTTATAAGATGTTAAACCAGCTCCTAATTCTTTTATGATAGCGAGCTTTATTGTTTTATATTCTTTTGAAACAATAGTCATTCCAATAAAATCCTCAAAACCTTCTATGACTAGATCTGTAACTTTAGCAGTAACAATATAGGTGAGAATAGAATAGAGTGCCACTTCCATAGAAATCACGTATGCAGTAATACTAAATACGATGATGTTAAATAAGAGAATGACTTGCCCTATACTAAAGCCAAATTTGTCGTTGAGGTAGATGCCTAAAATTTCAGAACCATCTGAAACCGAACCGTTGCGAATAGCGATACCAATTCCTGCCCCTAAAAATAAGCCTCCAAAAATTGAGATTAATAGTTTGTCATCAGTGATGGTCGCAAAATTTTCAAAGTGAATAAACAATGCTAAGCCAAAAATACTAACTATAGATTTCAAAACAATACGTTTAGAAACGGTATAGTACCCCAAAATTAAAAAAGGTATACTCTAAAGATAATTAGTAAGTAAGATAGATTTATATCTACTTGCGTGCGCACTAATAATGCCATACCTGTAACGCCTCCATCTAAAAAGCCATTAGGTAATAAAAATGCTTTTAGTCCAATGCTGGCAAGAATAATTCCAAATGCAATTTGACCAAATTCTGATAAAAAATTATAAGTTTTTGAGTGTCTCAAGATCTATTATTGTTTGTTGAGAAGATACAAAACCAAAATATAAAGAAGCTGTTGTTTTCTGTATTTATTTTAGTTGTCTTAATCCTTCATAAATTATAATCGCTACAGCATTTGCAAGATTTAAACTTCTAATATGATCGCTATATAAAGGTATTTTGTAGAGATGTTCTTTATGGGTTTCAATTATAGATTTAGGTAATCCAGCTGATTCTTTTCCGAAGATAAGAAATAGATTATTTTCGAATTTAATATCCCAATGTAGTTGCTCTCCATGACTAGAAAAGAAAGCAAATTTTGAGTTTTTATTTTTTCTGAAAAAGGCCTCAATGGAGTCATAGATCACAACATCCAAATGTTGCCAGTAATCTAAGCCTGCACGTTTTAAACGACTATCGCTAATTTCAAAACCAAACGGTTTTACTAAGTGTAATTTAGAGCCAGATGCTAAGGCTAATCTCCCTATGTTGCCAGTGTTGTTTGGGATTTCGGGTTCGAATAAAACGATATTTAGGGACATTCTTTTCTTTTTTTATTTCTTTTTAGTAAGACCTTTGACAATTAGTAAGCGTATTAAAAGCACCCAAGAAAATCCGTGTAAAAGTACATCAAACCAATCTTTTAATTGCATCAAGTCTGCTCCGCCAACTGTCCATTTTAATTTCCCCCAAATATGAGGCTCAGGAAAAAAAGGAGCTAACCCTAAAGTGAGGCACATGAGTATTATAATTCTAAAATCGTTTAGGTATTTCATACTATTATTCTTTTATGCTACCAATATCATCAATCTCGTCATACTGTTCCATTTTTGGATCAGAACCGTAATTGTTATTGCCATATTCACCCTCGGTTGCTACGAGGACAATATACCAAATACTACTAATTACAGGGATGAGATTTATAAATATATATCCACCACTTTTTCCAATGTCATGAAGACGTCTTACGTTAAGTGCTAACCAAGGAATTAGTGTTGCTAGTAGATATATACCTAAAATAGATCCCACAACAGGAGTGCCAAAAAAATCATTAACCAATGATGTTTAGACTAGAGCTAAAATGAAAATGATGAGTTGAACTAATACAAACATCCAATATTCTTGGCGCCTCGCTCGACCTGAGAAATTAGCGTAGTTGTATTTCATCACTTGTAAATACCAGTACATTGTTTTACTTATTAAGTATTACACTAGTGAATTTTGAAATGTTATCTGCACCTTCATTTGATAAATGCTTTATAAAAGCACTCCCAATAATTGCACCTTTTGCATATTTTGTAGCTTGAGTAAATGTTTCATGATTAGAAATTCCAAACCCTATAATTTGAGGGTTCTTGAGATTCATATCTCCAATGCGTTTGAAATATGACGTTTGTTCATCTCCAAAACCAGAGCTACTTCCTGTAACACTTGCGCTGCTTACCATGTATATAAACCCTTTGGAAATTGAATCTATAAAACGAATTCTTTCTTCGGAAGTCTGCGGTGTAATCAAAAGCACATTTATCAATCCATATTGCTGAAAGATGGATTTGTATTGCTCATTATAAACGTCAACAGGAAGATCAGGGATTATGAGTCCATCGATTCCAATCTCTTGACACTTTTTGCAAAACGCTTCCATGCCATATTGCAACATCGGATTAAAATAGCCCATAACAATTAACGGTATAGATACTGTTTTACGAATGTCTTTTAATTGATTAAAGAGAACCTCAGTGGTCATTCCATTTTTTAAAGCTTGAGCAGAACTTGCTTGAATGGTTGGGCCATCTGCTAAAGGATCACTAAAAGGTAAGCCGATTTCTATCATGTCAACTCCGTTTTTTTCTAAGTTTTCAATAATAGAAACGGTATCGTTTAAACTAGGATATCCTGCGGAAAAGTAAATGGATAATAACTTTTTGTCTTCTTGTAGTTTTTTGTTTATTCTATTTATCATTAAATTCTTCTTTCAGTTTAATAAATACAGCTTTTTGTTCTTCACTTAAATTATCTGCGGTGAAAATTGAAAATCCTTTAGCTCCTTTTTCTTTTACCAGCCTTATCGCTTTCTCTAAGTCTTTAGGACTTGTCAAAGCAGGACTGTACAAGCCAGCATGAATAGGAAAGTTGACATCATTCACGCCTTGTTCAATTGCAAAACCAATCCAGTTTATATTTTCTCTGTAAAAGTTATTATAGACCATTGGATATGCAGCATCTAAATTCCAATCATCCCAAGCTTGTCTAACCATTTGGCGTGACATTTCAGGAAACGGAAACACAGCAGCAGTCATTTTTTGATTACTATCATGAGTAATTTCAACAAGTTCATTGACAAGAGAACTTACAGCATTTAATCTGTATTGGCGCCATTCGGTACTTAATTCAGGATGATCAAAATCTTGAGGGTCTTTTCCAAAAATGGCTTTAAACCCTTCTCTAGCAATTGGATGGTAGCCATAATCATATTCAGGCATTTCGGTTGATTGTACTAAGTCATATTTTGGCTGTAAATCTTTACCTAATATCACATCAACATAACGCACATAATCTAAATGAATTGATGCCAAACCTTCAACTTTAGAAAGTTGACGAACGTTATTTTTTATATGTTCTCGCGCTCCAGGATGAAATGGACTTAACCATTGGTAGTAATCAACATATGCTCTGTACTCTAATGAATTTTTTCCTGCTTTATTTACAGCATACCACTCAGGATATTTATTGGCAACAGTATCATTGGGACGATTTAGTGTCCACATCCAAGCATGAATTTTTATATTTTTTTCTGAAGCTAAAGGAATCAATTGCTCATAAAACTCTGGGCTTCCTCCAATCAAAAGTTCCGAAATACCTAGCGAATCATAACTAGCTAACTTGGTTTTCCACAAAGAAGCATCAAAAGCACCTCCAGAATGAGCCCATGAAGCAAATACAAATTTATCCTTAGTGGTTTTTACGACTAAGTCTTTTTCAACTATTGTTTCTTTACAAGAGATGAAACAAATCAATGTTAAAAATAAGAGTGCTTTGTTCATAATGCTTTTAAGGTGCCTTCTTGATTAATAATGTATGTAATATCTGTAATTGGACTTTTAATTTCATATTCAAAACCAAATAAGGTTTTGTAAAAAATGACTTTGATAGAATTGCCTTCTGATATCGTAACATTCAATTCTTGTTTGCTGCCTTGAGCTCCATCCAATAGATATTTTAAACCCTGATATCGTGTTTTTCTAAATAGAGCAAATGCAGTTTGCTTGATTAGTAAGTCTTCATCTTTTATATATTTTACTCCTTGTAGTGTTTGCTTTTCAGTAAATTGTAAAACACCCCATTTTTCGGGCTCATGCATATTTATTACTTTTTGATTACTCCAGACCCAATTGTATTCACTTAAAAATATATCGTCTTCTTTTTTTCTGAAATATCTACCATCAATAATGTCATGATTCCATTGTACTCTAGAAAAATTAATACGCCATTGCTCTCCTTCTTTTGGCGCTGA
>Ga0115008_10004210_pt1 | contig 11957 bp, 12 predicted proteins | sample FraStrMetagenome_FD_87164 | JGI IMG/M metagenome (GOLD analysis project Ga0115008, IMG submission 87164) | Marine eukaryotic phytoplankton communities from Arctic Ocean - Fram Strait ARC3M Metagenome | ecosystem: Environmental > Aquatic > Marine > Oceanic | place: Fram Strait | collected...
CTTCTGACAAAAGTGAGATCTAGGGCTGAACAAACGGCACAACTATAGGGTATGGTTCTGCGAAAACGTATTATGGGAGTTATTTAGGCCTTCTTATGGCCAAATCGAAGGGGGTACCCTTAAATTTTGAATAATCCAATAAATTCGTTCGAGTTTTTCATTTTTAAACGACGAGTTATCGCCACTGACAGGACACCAGTTGAAAGGAATGCTATTTTCCATTCTTGCGACGTTTTGGATTACAGAGAAACATGATGCTCCTCTGGCCAACTGGTTTAAGAGAAAGTTCGAGTGATCAGCCTGTTGACTTTCAATCAGTTTGTTCATAATGTTAATTAAACTATTTATCCAACCAATGTGTTCATCGTTATCAGAGTGGCCCCTGTCCAAAACAATGTTCTTAAAATCTCGAGTTCTTGGAACACTGCGTCCGTTCATTTCCACCATTAGCGAGACGAGTTCCATGTTGTTATGAAGTCTATCGCCGCGTCGGCTGAGTTTATTTTCCAGCCTGGTGAGAGTGGCTTCGTATAATTTATTCCACACTTTCAGAATTTTGTTGTTAGTGATTCTCGAGATCGAGTAGAAAGGATTCCAAAGATCAACATTGATCCAACTTGCCAGAGTAATATCTTTCGTCACCACGTTTTCAATAGAGCTTATTTTCTTCGGCGCTATCTCAATTATACCAACAGGCGCGTCATCAATGGTTTTATTCCGATCATTACTGGCAAGTGTCAATAAGTCCGCTTCGCAAAGATAATTTGTGCTGATACTGGTTGCTTGCTTGTTATTGTAGAACTGCCGATTTTCTGCCCGTGGTTCTAAATTGTAATTACGCCTATAAATCGATCTTCTTCCCTTCCACATAAGAATATAAGAACATTGACCGGGGAGGATGACCCTGTCCCCGCTTTCTGCTGCAGTACTGATAGCACTTTCTTCATTATCTGGTCTTGGTCTTAGAGAATAGTTTCTGATATCTTCTCTGCTCACACAATTCATAACCTTGCCACTTTTCAACAAATTTAACAGGGCGACTTTGTTTAGTTCACTTATATTTAAAACAGTTTTCAAGTTCTCTTCAGCGTCGTCATTTGAAGGGCTTGAACTAGCGAATGAAGCACAGTAAGATCGTCTGGATATATCTGTGGTTTTAGAGCAAATGTGCTTCCAAAATTCTGGCCACGACTTATTTGAAGAAGGCGGGTTGAATTCAAATGGCTTTGGGAGAATTTCGATAAGCCCGCTCGGTAGATATGCGTAGTCTTGGAATTTGGTAAAGACGTCAGAGCCCTCAAGCTCAGATCCATTGAGCAAAATGAACTCCTTAGATTCTGGAAGCGAGACGACAACTTGATCAAGTGCGTACGGCGGAACAAGGCGATTAATACTGCTTGTTATTGCTGAAATATTTCTGAGCATGAAGACAACTGCAACTTCTGTATTCTTTAGCGTGACAACTTTTGCTTCTCTTAGTTGGCAGACAAGATAACTTGTAAGGTAGTTCATATTCGGAAGGAAATTGGTTACGCCATCATGATCGATGGTCAGACATGTCTCTCTGACCCACAAGAATATCTTGTTGTCTTTGCAGAACGGGCTAATCGATCTCATACTAAATTTCATTCATTAAATAACACATATATTACACAGATATTCAACAGAAAAAAATCACAAAAAAAACAGCGTTTGGGCGCGCGATTTCGTGACCAAAAATTTCGTGACCAAAATTGGTCACGCCAGTTTTGGTCACGAAATCGCCCTACCACCGCTGTGATCATTTAAGTCCTGTCACAGGAGTTTATCTGTTAAATTATCAATAATAATTTATAAATTTTGAAAAGTGAAATTATTTTTCATTTATTAACAAATTTGCTCCAGCGATCTTCACATTCTTGCAAATGCGTTTGCAGATTCCTAAGTCGCTCAAATGATTTGTTACAGTGACTACAAGTAAAATCTTTAGAGTGGGACATTATGTGCTTATTTAAAATCTTATTATTTCGGAAAGATTTATCACAAATTTCACAAACAATCGGTTTGATGTTAAAATGACTCATCATGTGTTCGTACATGATATGCGCTTGGAAAGCTCTGTAATGACAGAACTCGCATTTTATGGAACGGTTCTCGTGCACTCTGTGATGAGATTCCAGAGCGCTTGTTGTTGGCGCTATATACGAGCAACTGGCGTATTTGCAACGATGCTTTTGCTCGGCGCTAGATGCGCGCTTTGCTGTTCCGTGAAATTTGTTGAGATGATGTTTGAGCGAATGTGTTGAATAACCAGTGAAATTACAATCAGTTTCTTGGCACGGGAACTCGCCGAAATCGTTGAACTCAATCATGTGATCGACCAGTGACCCTGGCTTTACTACAGCAGTAAATTTGCAATGACAATTGTTTCCAGAACAGCGAACAACCATTTTTTTCTTGTGTTCCCAGCTAAATTTTTCTCGGTTTTCATAAAAGAAGTCCAAATGTTCTCCAGGCAGACCAAATTTCAATGCGAGTTGTTTAAATTCATCTGGTACTTTAACTTTATTGAATTATGATAATGAATATTTATCAAAAGAAAATCACCTTTTTCTGTTTCCAGGTTTGTTTTCTTGGATTTTTTCTTACTTTTTTCCGGAATTTCTGGCAAAGCTACTCTTTTCGGCGCTTTTAGGATAGCAAAACTCAATCTTGCGGATCTTCTCGGAGGAGTTTTGAAAACTTTTTCTTGCTCGAGAACAGCAAGTGTCTTTGTGTATCCATTTTTGACCAAATATTTTTTGAGAGATTCGTTCATTTTTAGTTTTTGATCGACAGTGTTTTTATCCATACTAAACCATGTCATTTTTATCGTTGAACCATTGAATGAGTCTGATGATATTCGAAAAATCAGGTAGCGAAGAACAAAAGGATTATCTGTTTAGGTGAACTTGAACAGCGGTCGAAAAGGAAAATGAGAGGTCGATGAAAGATAGAAAGTCAAAGCTTTGGGTATATACCGGTATTAAATAAATAATTTTATTAGAAATCTTCGGCATAAGAAGCAGTTGTTGATATAGTTGATCGAGGGGTACCAGCATCTTCCATTTCCGAAGAGACTTGAATGAAAAATTTAATATGAAAAACATTATTTGTATTTTTGAAATAATTTAATCTAAATGATTAAGATTAAATCGATTTCAAACCTTGGTATGCATTCAGCTCGGTATGGCTAGACACTTTTCCAGCTACAGATATCGCCTCTGAAATCAACGAGGAGTATTTTTTGGCGGACAATATCTTTGAATTGGAAGTGATGAGCTGAAGCGTCTTTTGCGAGAACATTTTCGCAGTGTCGACTTGGCCTGATTTTGCATTACAAAGGCATATTAGGGTCAGAGCAGTTACACGATCTGCACATACTAGCTCAAGTATCTCCAGCAAATCTAGTATTGGCATCAGGTTGTTGAGCGCCTCTTAAACTGTATTTAACACTGGTTTTGTCGGAATTTCTTACGCTCAAAAAGCTCGCTTCTCAGCGCGCTTCTATATTTTTGCCGCAGATCATGTATTAAGAAGTCCTTCAGCGTACTAGAATCTCTGTACTTGAAGTCTCTGCCGTTAAGAAGATGGTCAAAATAAAGCCCGATAAGCTCGATTCGCTTCATAATAACAGCTTGATCAAAGTTTTTGCGTAAACGCTTTTTGGGGAAGGGAATCTCATCTCGAAGTTCTTTGTAGTGGCGGCACATGCGACGATGGAATCGTTCGAGCGCAGAGAAACGAGTTTGAAAAGGTCGCGAAACTGAGTCGAACTCGACAAGAAAGGCGACATGCTTTGAAGGTTTCTGAAAGAATATTGAAAAAAGATAGGAAAAATGTTCTAACCGCTTCAAGCTTGTAAGTAACTCTAACTTGCACGTGCTTGTACATCGGCGTAGGCAAATGGGAATTTTCGTCTAGTCTAGTAAGCATGTGAAGTTTAATTCATTTTTAATAAAAAAACCTCAGTCGTCCGAAAGCAAGTTGATTGTAGGCAAAAATATCCTCATCGCCATCATCTCCCAAAAATTCACTCTCACCGAGATTCTCCATATTATCTCACATTATAATCCATTTCTTCAAATTTAATATTTTTTATTATGCGAATGCAGTTTTTATTTGAATAAATAAATAATTAAAATAATTATTCGATTTAAAAAATATTTTGCTTTGAAACTTTGTTGAAAATAAATGAAGAAGACGAACAGCATTTGGTCAGTTACTCGATTTACAGAAATATTATTTGAAACTTTGCCACTTTCGGGCTAGAAGAAAATTGGTTTGTAAGGTCTGGAACAGGTCAGAAACTAAACTTTTCAAAAAGACTCATATTGAGCACCGTGATTGAATCTTGAAAGATTATTGCATGCAAGTTTTGTGTAAAGAGAAAATTAGAGCTCGTCTCGATTTGGGAATGAGTGTCGGTGCTTTGATGGCATAAGCTTCTTGAATATTGATTCTTTTTCCATTGCGATCGTAGCTTAACATTATTTTAGCTTTTGCAAACATGGAAGAGTAAAAAAATACACCGAGTGGAAAACACCATAATTTACCCGCCGCCTTAGGTTTAACATTAGCCTTGGTGGATTCCGCTATGTTTTCTGAATCAACTGGTGGTTCTTTACCTTCCGTCGCAGCTTCATCAGGCTTATTTGTGGGATCTGAAAACAGCTTTTTTCACAAAGAGTTTGTTCGAAAATATTTACCTGGTCCGTTGTGAAATTCCCGATGAAGCTTTCCCGAGTTTTGATCTTTGACGAATTGTAAAAGTTTTTGATCCATGTGCGCTTCTGAGTAATCAGGAAAAAGGTACATGTGCTTGAAGCTGTCAATGACAATCAATGGACAGTCAGCAGGCTTTTTGCCCAAATGATGGAGCGGGTGCGAGAACTGGTCACAATCGGCATGCAGAAAGTTTATGCTGTTGCGCTGGCCCATTAGCGTTCTCGAAACCGTATCAGTATATTCCTTGAGCGATTTGGTGTCTTCTTTTTTGTGAAATAGGATCAAGAAAGGAAGGCCTTCTTCTGTAAGCTCTTCTCCGTTCATAAAAGTAATTTCCCGGACGACTGGGACACATTTATCATGCGCCCACTCGAACAAAGATCTGTAATTTTTCATCGCATTGAGAAAAACATCTTCGGAAACCGGCTACGATTTTTTGAAACAAGAGGAAAAAGTAGTACTTACAGCATATCCGTTTTCAACATCTTTGAAAACGATGTTCTCGCCAGTATGCCGTTCGGGATACGAAACATTACCGAATCCAACGATCGCCTCGCAATCGTCTTGAAGAACATTGGCTACCTGAAAATTACCAATTTTAAAATTTTAGTTTTAAAAATTTTGATTACCTTTGCGAAAACTTTATATGTCTCTGAATCCTCTTTTTCAAAATAACCGATAAGCATTCCTTTCTTCCGTTGATCTTCAAGCTTTTTCGCGTGCTCAAGCGAAGTAAACTGAATAACAGGATCTGCCAGCAGATTGTCAACGAATCTAGGAACAGTTTAACTTTTAAAAATTATAGAAGCAGATTTTACTTTTTGAAATCTTGCGGCGAGCGGTTGCCGCGGTATTCTCGTTTTAGTATGCTTCCGTTGTGAAAAATTTTGATAGTTGGGTATTTTGAGATGTGGTATTTTTGAGCAAGCTGTTGTTGATCTTCGCAATCTATGCGAGCAAGCAGAACTTTTTTTGATTCCGCAGGGTACGACTCTTCTAGTAGAGTCGCAGTATTTTCAAAAACAGGATGTAGCTGACGTGAAAATCTGCACCAATCTGCGTAAAAATTTACGAGAACGACTTCGTATTCTTGCAGCTTCTTTTCATTAAAAGCTTTGAGGTCAAGGACGGGCTCTCCAAAAACAGAAGACAACGTAAGAAACAAAAATATTACAATTCGATTCATTCTGTAACATTTCAGTAAACTTGAGTTGTACCGGAAGACAAGATCAGAGTTGAATGAAGAAAGTAGTTAAAATAGGGAATGTGGCAGAATAATAAATTGCTTTCATCAATTTTCCTTTCAATGTAAAATTGGAGAAACAAGCGGCTCTTTGCGCTCTTTCAAAATTTTGACTATCTGATAGCGTCGGACTTCGAATCCTTCTTTGATTTCGTTTAGAGCTTTTTCTTTCTCGTCATTGTACAGTCTCAGGAACTGTTTTAGTTCATGTTCCTTGTGATTTTTATAGATTCTGTTATTGTCTCAAATTTACCTCGAAGTCGAACCAGTCCGGTTCAGCTTCTTGATGATCTTTCAATCTAAAGCCATGGCCTGTATGCGCGCTCCCCCAAAGAAGTGTTAGAAATAGCGGTCTCTCAAGTTCCGTCATCGGTCTGATAAAAACATTTTAAAAAGTCTGATTCAGGAAAATCTGAATGCGGCACTCAAAGCACTTCTCGAGTGGTTTCGATGAAGTGGCATTGTCCGACTTACCGTATAGTTACGTGGCTTTCCTCCTTGCGGCCCTTTTGGATCCGTTCGCATAACATAAATTTTCTTGCATCGTTTGTTATTTTGAACTAGAACCGTGTTTATGTTTGGAATTAAAGAAGCAATTGGTATTTACCTTCTGAAGAAGCGCTTTGACTACTTGACTTGCAGAGGTTTGACTTGTTAGATAAATTGCTTTCACTGTATTTTTCGGGAGATATTTCACTTGCGGCGGTTCATTGCCGTCCAGAACTGTAATAGGCCTTGTGAGTTCCAATTCGACTCGTATGTAGCCAGTGAAGCTGTAATCCTTTCGCAGTTGCATAACAAAAGAGTTTTTGACTGTTTTGTTATATCTTTCAAGTCTGCTTGCCAGCTGAGAATTTGAAAATGTTCTTTTGATTGTGTCGAATTTTTCTTCCGGGGGTGATTTCATGATCTGTTGGCTTTCCTAATTCAGATATTAAAAAATGTCACCAAATTTTAGTGCTTACATTTTGTTGAAGATTTTGGCAGTTAAATCTTATTAAATCTTTACAGTTCTTGTGAATGACCAAATTGCAGGATTTGCATTTGAAGAGAACTCCGAATGCAATCTTGTTACTTTTACAAGGTTAGAAATTATTGGGTCCATATCGAAGAGATAAAGCTTATATTTGATAACCTCTCACAAACATCGCAGAAAGTTGCAGGAGGTCTACTTTCAATTAACGGATGTCGAACTGATATCATCTCATTCTAAATACAAATCTTCTTGAACTCGCTCGTTACTTGAATTACTTTGATTGCACATTGAATACTGTATGAAATAGTTGAAGAACATCGAATCATGGAGGATAATCAGGCAAGTTGGGCTTTTTCTACGATAAGCTCGATGACATCAGCCTCCATTAGTTCTCTTTCAAGAGCTCTCAGAGCAGCAGATTGAAGAATCTCGTCTGAAATTGTGCCCATATGACTTTCATCCTCGCAGTATCTCCAGAGAATATGATGCAGACATGATAAGTCAACTGATCAAAATAAAAATGATTGAAAACAAACTAGTTCACCTTGAATTTGCTGCAAGCCGTAGGAGCTAAAAGTTTTTAGCCTGACACTCTCAAGCATAGCCTTGAGCGCGATTTTAATAATACCAGAAGTAACTGAAATCGTTGTTGATTGCACTGTATCGTAAATTTCGATCTTGTCAGTGAAGAGTCTTTGAATATTCAAAGTCGAGCGCTGAGAAAGGGTGTCGATTCGCATTGACCCAGATCTGGTGGATTTCGCGGGACGTACACCTGGACGCATGAATTTTGAACATTCTTCATCAATTTTCCGAATTTCATCGGTAAATGTTTTTACAATCGGTCGCGGGCCACGTGGCTCTGATGCATTTAACCAGTCTAAAAATTCCATCAGGAATCAAGCAAACCTTGCACTTTCCTACCTTTGGCCATGACACTTCGATAAATAAGTTCTGCGCAATGACAACCTCGAATGAAAACAAGTTCTTTCAACGCCGCTGAGCAAATTTGACTGAAACTTATCTTCAATCGATTGACCGTTTGGCGGTCTTTGCGTTCGATACACTGATCAACTGTTGTTTCCGACCAGATACTCGCTAGCGCTGATAGTGGGAAGAGCAGTGCTGGGTGCGCTGTTTCTAATGTCTTTTGGCAAAACGACGCGATATGGTCAACTGCGTCAATTCTTTAAATATTTTTAATATATTTTAAAATTTAAATTATTAAAGAACTCACTTGAGCGTTTTTGCCATATCACTCCATTCAACAAGAAAATATTCGATCTGACTGTATGACTTTGACATCGTGAAGAATTTATCAAGCTGATGCTGTGAATCGCGAATCAAAGTCAGTATAGCCGCGTTTGTGGCTCCTGGAGATTCTGATTTCTCGATCTTTAAAATTTCTTCTTCCAGTTTCATAAAGAGAGTTTTTCTAATGCTGTCGTGACGTATTTTAGCTTGACTGACGACGAGTTCTTCTGATCTGCCGGTAAGATTAAGCTCTGGTAGAATTTGCGCAGTTGCAGATAATTTTGAGTACCAGAGATCGAGCGACGTCGATAACTGATCATCGGACAGATCGTTTGTTACAAGAATTTCGGAAAAATCATCAGTTAGCTCTTCAAGAATATCATTGACGTGGCGCTTCAGCGACTGATAAGCGTGTTGTGCAGCCAGTGATGAATTAAGATTTCGCTCGTGAAAGACATTTTTGAAAGAAGTGATATTTACACAGATATCTGCCAAAATAGCGCTTATTTCGGAACTGAAAGATTTCAGAGTATTGTCCCGATGTTTTACTTTTGTAATTCGAGATTTCAAGAAGCCATCAGCGAGTGAGGATGATCTGTCCTCGTCAAGTTTCACAAGCAAGCGAATACATCTGATAAGCAGCTCTTCTTCACTCTCTTTTTCCGAAAATGGCTCTTCAAGTTTTGCGACAAGCTCTTTATATTCTAGCTCGCACTCTTCTTGGATAGATTTAAACGATGGATGATTCTCGTAATTCTTCAAAACACAATTCGCTTTAATATAATCTTCAACGGCAGATTCAAAATCGCCTTCCTTGATTTTGCGTTTCAATTCAGCTGGAAGTTCGAAAAGAAATTGCATTTTCGTCAGAGTTTCTTGCTGCTCAACAAGATTGGCTACTTCTGTGCGACATGGCTTCATTTTAGAATTAAGACTGGTCGAGAGTTTGGTGATCTCGGACATTTCAGAGACAAGCTCGTCCATTGACTTCTCGATGTCCTTGAAGTCCACCCTTAAAACGTATCAAAGTCAGGTATAGATTTTGCATTAATTTTGATTTCGGATCCGAATTTCTCGGATCCGAATTTTTCGGATGATGAAAAAGCGAACTAGAAAAAGTTCCTCGAAAAAAAGCCTTTATCGGCAAAAAATCAATTTCTGCTTAATTACCTCATCTGTTTGATTGTGTCAGTAGCTTTTATGAACTTGTTGTAATTATCGTAGACCAAGCTCTGCATACTCTGGTCGAGCGTGCTTATTTCTTTTCCGATTTCTCTTTCTCTCTGCAGCAACGCAGCGAGTGGCATTTGCCGAAGTACCCCGTCGATATACTCATTCTTCTGAAACTGGCTTGAGTCGAGATTAAACTGCGGATTGCGCACGAGTTCCGCATTCTCACGCGCCTGCGATTTGTAAAAATCGCGCAACTTTGAGCGATTTCGACTTTCCGTCCGGTCCATTTATTTTAAATCTGAAGATGAAAAAAGTGAATTTTTTACTCCATTCCATCAAACTGTTCAATTGTTTGAGTCACAAGAATAAGCAGCTGTAAAAGACTTTGCGCAGAAGTTCGTAGAATTCGGGCTTGCTCGGCTTCCCAGTGAATTTTCAGCAGATTTCCTTCGACAGTTATTTTTCTGAAGGAAAAATTATTTCATCCAGATTTTTAACCAGCTGGTTAACCGTTCAATATGCGTCCCAGCTCGCGGTTCTTCATCTTGAATTACGGAATTGAGTGCAATTTCTGCATGTCGCTCGCTTTCGAACGAAACTTCTACATTCATCGTATACATTCTTGAGTTAGAAAATTAAAAAAAAAATCAATCTTGAAATATTTTATTCAGAACTTTGTTCATTTTCTGAAGATGAAATCATTTGAAGCTGATGTACAGTTGTTTTTGATAAAAAAAATGTTTGAGTTCAAAACATGTAAGAGAGGCCAATTTTAAAATTTTAGCAGGTTAAAATGTTCTTTTTGCGGAATGAATAACATTTTTTTACATTTACAAGTTAAAAGTTCAAAATTCGGATCAAACAAATCTCTATCAGTAATTAAGATGATCCGTAATAGGAGTGTTGCGCAGTGTTCAGTGATTGCGAGCGCAAGACTTGTCTTTCCGCAGCGCGTTGTTGTTGGTTGATTCTATTGATCTCGTCGTTTTCGCTTGCTTCGAGCGTGTTGAACATTTCGACAAGATTATTATCGCCTACTTCGAATTTCGGTCGATTTTCGGGCTTGCGCTCATAACATTCTTTCATTACTTTTTGGATTTCTTCGGGACACGATTCGGCACCGACTATTTTTTCTTCTCCCTTAATCCATTTTTTTTTGCCGAAAGTCCGAAAAGAAACCGAAAACACATTTTCGGTTTTAATCAAAATCTTCAAACCGAATCTCATGATCTTACCTCTCGTGGATTGAGTCTTGTAAGATTTGGCTTCATAAGTCCTGCTCCAACTCGGAAGATGATCATTTCTTGTCTCAAATGTGGCTTGGCGGCGTAAGGAATCTCGCCAGCGAAGATTTCATACAAAACGCATCCAAATGCATACATATCTGATTCATGCGAATACGGCGCCGGCGTGCGGAAGAGCTCAGGCGCCATCCAAGGAATTGAACCAAGAGTTTTGTCGCGGAAAGAACCGCCTTTAGATGAGCCACGAGCAGCACTTGTTGTTGCAAGACCGAAATCGCCGATCTTGACGGAGCGCTTTGCATCTGACTGGAGAAAGATATTCGCTGATTTTAAATCGCGGTGTAGAATTCCAACTGTTTTTGAGTGAAGATAGCCCATGCCCTGAAATTTAAAAATTAAAGCTGAAATTTTAATTTTTATAAAAAAAAATTATAATTGACTTAAAAAATAAAATTCTAGTAAAAATCGGAAAATTTAAGCAAGAACTTGAAATTTCACCAAAATTTTAAAATTCAACCCTCAATACAAATATCCAAAATTTTTTGCCCAAAATTTATATTTTTACCTGCGCAATCTGGCTAGCTATACTTATTGCTTCCAATCTCGTCATTTTTTCAGATCTGACATGAATCCTTTTATGAAGCGAACTAAAATATGTAAAATCATTACAAAAAATAAGTAAAAAAAAAACTGATACCTTTCGCACCAAGACATAATAATCGCTAGTTTGCTCTTTTCCGGTTCGCAAATGTACGCCATAAATAAGATGATATATTCGTGTCTCGTCTTCCGCAGCATGCGAACTTCATTTTCGAATATTCTGACTTCTTCGTCGGTTGGATTTTTACACTTTAACTCTTTTACTGCGACTGGCCCGTGCCATTTTGCTTTGTAAACGATGCCCCATGTGCCCTGGCCGACTGGGTTCCAGTCTTTTACCTAAAAAAAAATTATTGGCATCATTTTTGGCTGTTTTTTATTATTAGCTCACACCTAACAAAAAATATAAATATTAACCTCTTCAGGGGAAGCTTTCCATGTGTCCAAATCGTTGTTTTCTTCTTCTGGCTTTTTGTAAATGCCAATCGGATCCTCAACTGATATACAAGGCTTCGTTATATTGTTCTCTTTGCACTGCGTGCATACAATCAGATCGCAGTTCTTTTCCTTGGCGGGATCGGAATAGCTGCAATAAAAAAATGACTTAAGGACCCCCCCCACGATAATTGCCAAAATCGACGTTTTTGGAACCAAGATTCTGGCGAAACCATAATGAAATTTTATTAAATCTTTTCACCCAAAGATACCCTTAACCCTCTTC
>Ga0115008_10004211_pt1 | contig 11956 bp, 6 predicted proteins | sample FraStrMetagenome_FD_87164 | JGI IMG/M metagenome (GOLD analysis project Ga0115008, IMG submission 87164) | Marine eukaryotic phytoplankton communities from Arctic Ocean - Fram Strait ARC3M Metagenome | ecosystem: Environmental > Aquatic > Marine > Oceanic | place: Fram Strait | collected 2012-06-18
ATACACACTTTCCTTATCGCTTATATGTTTACTAATCATTTTTTAAATACTTTTCAGTTGTACCATCATTGTATATATAAATTAAAACCCCTGTTTGATTTTTCTTTGCTGGTCTACCTAATATGTCTGTTATATTAATTAACTCTCTCTCTGATGTTCTAAATGGCAGAGGACCAATCCAAGTTCCTTCACAGTAATCATACGTAGCTTGACAAACATTATCCCATTCATAATCGCAACAATAGTTATCTATATCTATAACCCAAGCGTAGCAAGGATCATTTAACCAATAAGGGATGCTGTCACCAGTAATACAACCTGCGCTATAATTACAAGATAAAGGATCGTCAACATTAGCATTTGAATTAAAGTTATATGCTGCTTGATCCATGCAACCCATAACGATAGAAATACACGAACCGTTATCCGTGTTAGCCAATGAGTCAAAGTTAATAGCCAAACTATCCATACACCCATAAACATAAGCAATACAACTAAAGTCCTCCGTATTCGCTGCTGCGGAGTAATTAAGAGCAGAAGGATCCGTGCAGCCATATATGTAAGGAATACAAGAAGAGTTATCAGCATTAGCTAGTGGGTTATAATTAAAAGCTGTACTATCAGTACAACCGTAAGTAAAAGGAATACAAGAACCATTGTCTACATTTGCTAGTTGATTGTAGTTAAACATTGTAGGATCAGTGCAACCATACACAACATCTATACAACTACCATCATCAACATTTGCTTGTGGCATAAAATTAAGTGCTATTGGATCCATACAACCAAAAATAGGAAGCACACAACTGTTATCATCTGTGTTTGCTAAAGAGTCATAATTAAGAGCTGTAACGTTTGTACAGCCATAAATAAACGGAACACAAGTATCAGGTGTATTTGCTAGTACATTATAGTTAAACGCAAAAGCATCCATACAACCCATAACTACTGGCAAGCAACCACCATTGTCAACATTAGCTAAATTATTGTAGTTAAACGCTGTTAAATCAGTACAACCAAAAACAGCTAAAGTATTACAACTGTCTTGAACGTTTATATCAGTATAGTAAGCAACTGTAGTGTCTACGTGATATTCTAAGTAAGCTGGAGATATACAACCAGGGTAATAGTAACATGGTTCACTAACGTTTGCAGTATCTATGTAGTTGTAAGCTGTTGAATCCATACAACCATATATTTTTTCTTCACAAGTGTTACCGCAATAAGTTAAACCTTCGTAGCATAAAAATGGCTGTATAAAAGGTGGTTGAACACTAATAGAAGTATCACCATCAGGGCTAATTAAAGTAAAGCCACATTCTACGGCTGTAAATTGAGCTTGTTGACTAATTATAAGTTTAGCACTAACTTCCCCTACCGCATACAAGTCTACAGTAAACGTTTGGTTAAAACCACCGTTTGTCATAAAAAAAGCAGTGGTATCACCATCTTGATATATCTCTAGTACAGTTCCAAAAACCCAACCATTACCTATTAAATCATGTAATATAAGATCGTAAGTACATTGAACGATGTTATCCATAGCGTTTGCTAATGGATCGTAATTATACATAGTGCTGTCAGTACAGCCATACACTACTAACGTGCTGCAACTACTATCACTAACATTAGCTAGTGGATTATATTCTAAATAGTCATCATCTAAACAACCAGGTACTGGTGGTGGTGGCGGACATGGAGCTGACATAAATACATGCGTAGTATCATAACCAAACGCGGGATCACTACCATAAACTAAAGTATCATCACACTGAATTATATAGTAAGAACCATCTTGTCCACCCCACAAACTACCTTCTAGACCATCTCCGTACAGATCATATATAGTAAATGATAACTCACCAGGTGGTAAGCAGTTGACAATAAATTGTGGTTCGTAGTTAGGCACATTAGTATAAGGACCTCCTGATATAAGAACGTTACCTAATGAGTCTTGAATATCCCAAGTAGTTTCTTGTGGGTATTGATCTAAGTTTATATTAATCAAAGTGTTTTCACAATAACCTTGACTAAACAATAAGCTTGGTAATAATAATATAAGTAGTAGTAATTTTTTCATTATTTTTTCTTTTTCTTAGGAACACAGTTAGGCACGGTTCTACCTCCTTTCTTCTTAGTTCCTACCATCATGTAGCCTTTCCAACACGGTGTTTTTTTCTTTTTCTTTGCCATAGTATTATTTTGTTAACATTTCCATCTTCTTCTAGCGGCTAAACCTCTTTCACCTTTCCAACCTTTTGATCTTGCACAAAAAGACTTTCTACGTGCAGCAGCTTTACTACCTTTCTTAACTTTACCAGTAACTGCAGTTTTTAATTTACTGCCTGGGTTTTTTCTTTTATAAGCGGCAACTCCTTTAGCTGTCATACCAGCACCTTCTTCTTTAGTTCTAAAGTTACGGCCCTTACCTTTTGTAGTTTTTCTTATATCAAGAAGTGTTGGTGCGTAATCAAGCACAGTTACAATTTTTACACCAACCAAAACAAAGTTTACCAAAAGTTATTTTACAAACCAGTTTACACATTTTTTCTTTCATAGTTTTATTCTTTAATTTTTATTGTTATATCGTGAGGTGCAAATTCATTTCCACCAAAGTATGGGTATAAGTAGTATCTTCTTATTGTACCCCAGAAACCATCAGGTCTTCTTCTAACACTAGTAGTATCTCCGTCTATTGTTATAGTATAGTAAAATGTTTCTATATCAATCATTGCCTCATACGATGTGTTTATATCTATATTTCTTATAAAGCCAGAAGACATAGAGTTGTTTTCACGTTTCAACCAACAAAGCTCTATGTTACCTTCTATATATCTCCAACCTAATCTTATAGAGTATTTTTTATGTGGTTTGCCAAAGTCGCTAAAACCATATATCTTATTAACATCGTGTTGGTTTTCTGGTATCTCAGTTGTATACTCTGCCGATTCGTCTAGTATAAAATGAAACTTAATTCTAGAGTTGTCTGGGTGGTTAAAAAAACTACCTGACCTATGTTCACCTTCTGGTATTATGTAAGTTCTGTAACCAAGATCGTCGGTTTCTTTAGCACAAGATACAAATAGTAGTAATATTAATAATCTAAAAGTCACTCATTAATAGTTCATCGATCACCGCTTGCATTTCTTTTCTTGTAGCTTTCATACTGAATGATATATCAGCTTGAAACCTTTTTACTTCTTCACCATCTTTATATATAACAACTGTTGGTACTACAACTATCTCATGCTTCTCTTGTAGCTTAGGCGCTTTAGCTATATCTACATACACTATTTCACAGCCAGTAAGTTTACCTATATAAGCTACTTTGTTTGGATCGTTCCAGTCGGCGTTAAAATGTGTAACAACTATTTGAGCTGAAACACTTGAGCTGCATATTAAAAGTAGTAGTATAAGTTTTTTCATTTATCTATTGCTTAGTCGATCAATTTTGTCTTCCATACGTCTAATATCTATTTTAAGCTCATCTACAGCTTTTTCTGTATTTTCAATAGATAGTCTAATGTTTTTATCTTTCATCATAAACTCCATTTTAGTAACGTCAGGTTTAGGTAATTCTTTTGCCTCAGCTATATCTGCTTGTAAAGCAAACCACATACCAATAATAGTTACCATGGCAAAGCCAACAGCTATCATTGTTTTTATACTTATATTAAACCCCGTGTTTTCATTTAATTCTTTCGCCATTTTTCTTAGTTTTGAGTATAGTTAAAAGATTACGTAGTTTACTCCAAATTTAAAGTCATACCACTCTCTATTCCAATACTTATTATATTTACCCTCTATAAAGTAACCTAGGTGTTTTGTTTGTTTGTAACCGAATATTAAACCGCCGTTATAATCTAACCACTGGCCTTCGTTATATTTTTCATAAGAGAACTCACCGTTGTCTATGTGGTATGGCATAAAACTTGCCCACGCGTGTGTCCAAAACGATTTTGTATATTTATAATAATCAAAACCAAATACTATAGAGTGTAGTATAGTGTTATCTAATTCACTTCTTTTTTTGTCAGTGTAATCTGATAACATTGTAGGTATAACCACCTCTTCCCAAACCTCTTTGCTTGTTGCAACGAGCTCTCCATCAGGAGAAAAATACTCACTAGCTGCTACATTAACGTTGTAACCTTGTTGTAGCGCTAGATAAGTGTAATGTATATTGCCATTATCAAGCATCCACTCTGCCAAAGGGTCGTATCCATAAGGTTCGGATAGTCTTTGTGCTAGACCTGCATTGAAGGACAATTTGTCATTAACTTTATATCTATATCTTTCTGATGTTTCAAAGTATTTAATATCAGCAAAACCATCTTCTAAGTATTCACCTTTTACTATATACATGTCATCTACATATCTAACAAAGTGATGTTGATCTAAGTAATCTATACCTTGTTGTCTTGTGTAATCTACTTCAAACAAAAATTCTAAGCCACGTACTTTACCTACATTAGCACCGTCAGACCATGAGTTTTCAGTACCATCATAAAACGTTTGAGCTTTGTTTTCATATCCAAACCTTGCGATCTTACGTATACCTAAAGCTAAGTTGTAATCGTATGGCGTTGCTACTGTAACAGTGTTTAAACCATCAGTAACAGAAAATACGTCTACATCTGATATGGAGTTACCACCGTTAGCTGCAGCATAAAACGTAGCAAATTTAAAATATTTTTTAAAGTCTTGAGAGCAACAATCTTTTGGCACTGTGCAAGCTGTCAATATAAGTAGTATTGCAATTAGTTTTTTTACTTTTTCCATTTTTTCTTTTTCTTTTTGTTTTTCTTTTTAGCTTTTTCTTTTTTAAGTTGTTTTCTTAATTCTGCTAGCTCTTGGTTTTCTACGTTAAGATCCCAAGTATTCCAACCTAACATTAAAGCAACTCTTTGCCAAGTTTCGTTTTGTGAATCTAAAGCTTCTGAAACATTATTTAGCTTCTGAACAACTCTACCAACAGGCACGTTTGTAGCCGCGTCAATAACATTACCTATACCATTCCAAGCTGGATTATCTAAAGACATACCTTTGCTTTTTATAACATCTTTGTTAAATCTCCAAGTTTGTATACCGCTATATAGTTTTCTAGCTTTTGATCCTATTGGTGGAGACAAGTTAAGAGCTTGAAGAACTGTGTATGTGTGATCAGCCATGAAACCTTTTTTCTCTTGCTGCATAAAGGTAAGTATAATATTTTTTATAGTTGATATAACAGCACCAGCTAAACCAGAACCTCTAAGTATAGAGTCTATCATACTATTACCTATTCTAACTTTCTTTTTATCTAAAGCCTCTTCATCATCTTCTTCAGCACCAAATATTGTAGCAAACAAAGCTGACTGTAACGCAGAGAATATAAAGTTTTGAACAGCACCATAATATATTATTTTAGATATATTAGTTTTGTAATCACCTCTACCTTTAGCTAAGTCAATTGCTGCTTTTTTAATTAACCTAGTATACTGCATTGGTGTATTTTGAAAAGCAAGTATTAGTCTACCTAGTGGCGAAGCTTGTTGTTGTGATATTAAATCAGCTCTTGATGACTGCTGAGTTTTTTCTGCTATCTCTTGAAAATCTTCAAAAGCTTGTTTTTCAGCCGAAGCTTTATCTAAGCCACTTTTCATCAATGTTTTAATTCTATTTCTATAGAAAGTTGCACCACCAGCTGATATTGCAAAACTATCTGCTATCTGTGTAGGTGTAAAACCTATTTTTAATAAATAGTTTAACGCTGCTTTTGCTTTGTTTGTTTGTCCTGACAATGCTTGAGCAAGTTCTGCCTGGTTAACATCTGTTTTTAAACCAGATCTTCTTTGCTTTAACATGTCAGAGTTAAATATTGTAGAAAAATCACTCCAGTATTGTGGTTGATTTGCAAATGCTGCAGCAGCTTTTAAAGGGTTGTTGTCGCTCCAGTTTATAAAGTTAACTGTTGACAAAGTCTGCAGTACAGCTGATCTACCATTAAAGAACATTATAGCACCAACAGAGTTGTTAACCCAGTTTGAGTAGTTATTTACTAACCTACTAGAACCTCCTGAACTTTTATTAGTACCATTTTCCATTCTGTACAACATATCCTCCATTGCTTCTCTCCATCTTGAACCATATATAGCTTCCAACTTGTTTAAGTTTTCTTTAGAAAATATTTGATCTTTATTTCTAATCCACTCAGCTAAAAATTCTTTTCTACCAACTTTTTGTGTTATGTTGTTTAAATCACTAGCCACTGTTTCTACAACCCAGTTATCAGTTGGTTCAGTGTAACCTTTTTCTTGTTGTGATATAATACCTAGTTGATCTGCAAAAGCTTTTACATCAGCATTGTTTTCAACAGCTGCTAATAGTGCTTTTGTATCTGCTTTAGATAGTCCAGGTATGTCGAAACCAGCTTTGTCCCATAAGTAAACACGCACAGCATGGTCATATGTAAAGCTACTACCTGGTATTTTTTTACTAAGCTTTTTACGAGCAGAAGGATTTTGCTTTTTAAGACCTCTGTATTCATTTGCAACTTTTTGTTTAGCTGCGTTTATATCTCTGTTTGCTCTAGCAAAAGGTTGAAACAAGTGTTTGTTAAACCAAGCTTTTTGTGCATCTCCTTTTTTACCTCTTGCTAATAAAGGATATAATAAGCCTTCAAAATCTTCTGCTGAAGGTGGTAAGAAAAATTGATACTTACCTATGCTAGCTCCTTTAGTTTTAGCCAAAGCATCTGAATATCTTTTTTCTGCTTTTATACCTTTAGAGTCTTCTAACAATTGATTAAATTCTACATCTAACGTTGATCTACCACTAAATTTAGTTTGTACAACTTTAGATTTAATATCTAATTGATCTAAAACACCTTTAACAGCTTTAACGTTTGGCAGTGCATCGTCAACAAAGTACATATCATTATATCCCTCTGCAAACTTATCTAACATCCACATTGCTTTTGCTTCACCAGTACTATTACCTAAACCAGTTATGTTTTCTATTGGCAGGTTAACACCTTCACTTTCAAGATAAGCTTTTATTGCTGGTGCACTTTCAGCAGCTCTAGCTGTTAATATAAATACATTTTCATTACCATACTTTGCTATTTGATTTTTTAGCTTTTGCATTAATGGTCCTGGTCTACCGTTTGTTACTTTGTTAAAATCTGAGAAGTCCATTTTCCAACCTTGCTTAACTAAGTTGTCACCTACAAAAGGCCATTGATCTGATGCTATTCTTTTAGTTTCACCATCTTTAGTTGCTATAACAAAGTTGTCACTAAAACCAGCCGTTTCATCAAAATCAAAAGTACTCATACCTCTAGATTCTAAACCACTTCTTCTAGACATTTTCACTGCATTGCCAACGGTTTTTAATCTATCTATTTTCTCTACCTCAGTCATTTGATTTAGCTCTGACTTATTAGCTATACCATAATCTAACAAAACTCTATTGTTTGCTTTTTTAACTTGATCGTAAGTTTCCTTATTATTTATTCTTTGTGCTAGCATAAACACGTCAGACTTAGGGTTTACGCCAAGAGCGGACTTAGTTATAATACTATTCCACAACCCAGTATTGTTAGCATCGTTAAATATTTCTCTACTACTGTTTTTAACTGTTGAACTTGCTTCAGACTCACCCATCTTATTATTAACGTTAGCAGCAATACCATCTAGATAGTCTAATGATTTATTAGCATTTATCTTGTTGTATATAACTTGATCCATAGTAAGACCAGTTCTTAAGTCTAAAGTTCTATTAGCGTTACCTAAAGCAACTACAAACATAGCCTCACTGTCCATACCTATAATAAAGTTTGGTGTTCCAGCTGTTTTACCTATGTATTTTGCTAAATCTTTATCACCATACTTATTAATAAACTCTTCACTTAGTTTACCTGTTTTACTATCTAATACACTTTGAGCGTCTGCGTCTAGCAATGACTGTGTATATTTGCTTGATATTATAGGATATGCTGTTGCAAATGTATTATTAACTATTGATTTTAAAACGTTACCATTAAAGTTTAATAGTTGTATATTGTGCTCTGATTGATAAGGTCTTGGCTTACCTGTTCTTGCTCTTACTTGAGTTTCGCTGTAGTCTAGTGTTACAGAAGATAACACAGCACCTTGTCTCGATAAACCTCCACTAGCACTTGATTGTGTTTGTAAAAGAGTAGATACATAAGCTAATCTACCAGCTTTTTCAGTGGCGCTTATACCATCTTCATTAACATACTCGTTTAGCTTGTTGTAAAAATAATCTCTAGCTTGTTGTATTGCCTCTCTTTTTTCTGGTGTTAAATCTTCTTCTATTTCTTTTGCTAAAGCTTTTAACTCTGAAGGTGTAGGGTTTTTTGGATCTTTTAGCTTTTTAATTTTATCTAATATCTTTTCTTCCAATGCTGTTGTAATAGGTGTTACTAGTTTTAAGTCACCCTTAAACTCTCCTTTTCTATTACTATTAGGTCTATAAGATGGCATTACATCACCTGCTTTAAAACCATCAACCTTAGTTACGCCGTCATCGTTTGTTCTTGTTCTAGGTGTTTTTAAACTAGCAGCACCGGTAAAAGTTGTTGTCATCATACCCAAGTCTAAAAAGTCAGGGTCTAGAAAACTACTAAACTCACCTGTTCTTCTTTGATACTCTTCAAAACCATCTGTTGTAGATGTGTCTAGCCTTTTTACTTTGCCTTTAGTTATTTTTTCTAACATCTTGTCAAAGTTGTCAAAAAACTCAAACCCTAGTTTCTGTCCAAGTGTAGCGGCTTCTTTACCTATAGACTCTCTAAACTCTTCTATAGTAACGTTTTCGCCTTGCTCTGCGTATAGTTCTTTTATTTTTTTTATGATAGGTTTCATCTGCGCTTGCTCCTCCTTGCTTAACGTAGACATGTACTGATCTAATATTGGGTTTATATCTGCACCTTCTAAAACTCTATTTTTATCATCTCTTAAAAAGCTTTGTAAATTATCTACGTTTTGTTTAGATCTTGAGCTAAACTTGCTACCAGGTTCTCTATCTATAGTTTTACCTAGTACAGATAAGAAGTTGTCAGATACTTCAAAGCCTCTTAGTTCAGCTAAATCTTTAACCATTTTCATAGTAGCTGGATCTTCTAGCACTTCCATTGCAGCATCAAATCCAAGCTCAATAGATATTGCTTCAGCAATACTTGTTCTTCTCGAGTCTGATCTACCAACACCAGGTGTTACTGACTGTGGGTTTACAAAGTAGTTTACCCAGTCTTCTAATACTTGTTTTGTAGCAGCTTTTTTCTTAAACTCAGCATTACCAGCTGTCTTGCTTTTAACTGTTAAGCTCATGTCAGACTTTTCAACGTTCATACGTTTTTGCTTACCATCTACATCTAAAATTGCTTCTGTAAAATACTGAAACCTTTGGTTAAGAGTCTCAAGCGACATTTTGCTATACACAGCTGGTCCGTCGTTTTGTAAAAATGTTTTATACCTAGCACTTTTTGGTGTGCCAATTAATTTCTTAACATCATTAACTAAGGCATCTGCAAACGCGTCTTGTAATCTTTTCTTAAAACCATCACTGTTTATATCACCTGCTGCTACAGTTGCTGTTACAACAGTGTTTAAAACTTTATCAAAAAGAGGATCACCTTTTCTTATATTTAACTTTTTTCTAATAGATACAACTTTCTTTTTAAACTCATCATCAACCTCTCCAAAAACACCTGTTGGTTTGTAGTTGTCAATAACATTAGCAGCTTGGTCTATATTAACTTTAAAACCTAGTCCACCAAAATCAACGCTAGACTCTATACCCATGTCTTGAGCTACCGTACCAGCCCTAGCATTTAATCTATTACTTGCAAAACTATCTAAAGTGTTTCTTGTTTCTACTCCTTTTTTATTTATAGTAACTTCTGAGTACTCTTTTTCAATCATAGTTGAAAGATCCATTAGCAACCTGTCTTTATACTCTTTTCTTGTAATACCATTTAACTCACTTTCGGGTATATTATCATATAGTCTTCTAGTAATACTCTCTATTATGCCACCAGCTTCTTCACCTAGTATAGATTTTTGTAGATCTACCTCTCCTCCTTGTAACATCTCTCTTACAAGTTTTTTACTATCACTACTACCTTTTACTATATCACCTTCAATTTTGTTTCTAGACTTAAAGCTATCTAAATTTCCTTGCAAGTCACTACCTTTAGGTGCTACAGTTCTACTTGATTTTTTTAAATCTTTACGGTTAGCTAACGTATCTTTTCTTTTGGCTATTCTTCTCTTTGCACTTTCAGAAATTTTACCTTCGTTAAACTTACCTATGAAGTCAGCCATAAAAAACGTAGCGTCTTGATTTTTTGTTATTTTAAAATCACCATCAAACTTAGCGCTAACTCTATTTGAAAGACTTTGTCTTTCTTTTTTTAACTTAAAAGTTTCGTTTGGATATATCTCTTGAATGAATATTTCTTGTACAGCTTTAGAATACTCATCTTTAGCTTCAAGACTTTGCGCGGAGTGTGGTAGGTTTGGGTTGTACCAACCTTCGTTCATACCTCTTCTTTTAGCAAGCTTATCAACAGATGAATATCTATTACTTATATCTATTTCTAGCTTGTCAGAAAAATCCATTAGTTCTGCCTCTGTAAAAGAAAGAGCATCTATAGCATGAGAAACTTCATGAGATATAACAGTACCTTGGTTTATTACAGTTTCAGCTGTAAGTTTACCATCTACATTTAAAGTTGCTTTAACACCTTTTTCGTCTAAAGTAATAAACTGACCATTAGATATTAAACCGTTTAACTCACCGTTTTTAAATTTTTGTAAGTTTTTTTCTTTCTCAACGTCACTCATTGTTTCATCATTGAGTATAGCGTCTTGAAGTTCTTGTTTATCTTTAGCGTATGTTATTGTTACTTCGGATAGTTCTTTTTCAGTCAATATAGTTTCACCAAGCTTTACTTGTTTGTTGTAAAACGTGGTTGCTTTGTCCTGAGCTATTAAACCTTGCTTACCCATTGACTCCCAAACTAATCTTTCTTTTTTTAAATTTCTTTTACCTTTGTAGTTTTCTTTCCCATAAACTGCTTGGTCAACCACTAGTTGGTATTTACCACCTCTATTAGCATCTGTCTTTTTAAATAACTTAACCTTACTGTCAACAGCTTCTTTTTGTATTGCTTGATGTATTTTTATTAATTGATCTTTCTTTTTAGATGGCCAACCTTTTTTATCTTTTAATTTATTTTCAATTAAAATACCTCTTCTACCATACAAGTCGTTTACATCAGCACCATCAAAATCTACATCAGTTAATTCATCTCTCAACTCTTTAGCATCGTCTAATCTTGATTTAAACAAATCTTTTTCTTTACCTTCAAGTGTTGCTAAGTGTTTGTTTATTGCTTCTTCTTTTTTTGTGTCTGTATCACCAGGTTTAACACCAGCTTCAGCGTTTAATCCTTTTAGTGTGTACGCGTTTTGAGCAAGCAGTTTTAAATTCTTTGAACCACCAATCATCATTGAAACTTCCATTTCAGAATTTATATCTCCAAATGTAGAAAACTCTTGTTTTATTCTTTGCTCTATACCAGCTCTTTCTGTTTTATACTTTGCTGTTGTAGGTAACGCAGCTAATCTATCATGTAAAGATTCTATTCTAGTTATAGTTCCATTAGCAGCTTCTCTTATCGGTTTACTAGCGTAGTGTGAAGTTGCGGCTGTATAAACGTTTCCTCCAGCCATCATACCACCAGTAGCCAAAGTACTAACAGCAACATCGTCCCATGTCTCATCAAATGTAAAATCTCTACCTAGTATCATCATATCAGAAACGTTGGTAAGACCTTCTATAGTTAGCTCCTCAGCTAACTCACCAAGTTGATCTCTTACTGTTGCGCCAATAAAAGATTTTCCAGCACCCCAACCACTTTGAAAAAGCATTTCACCAGCTTTAG
>Ga0115008_10004213_pt1 | contig 11954 bp, 8 predicted proteins | sample FraStrMetagenome_FD_87164 | JGI IMG/M metagenome (GOLD analysis project Ga0115008, IMG submission 87164) | Marine eukaryotic phytoplankton communities from Arctic Ocean - Fram Strait ARC3M Metagenome | ecosystem: Environmental > Aquatic > Marine > Oceanic | place: Fram Strait | collected 2012-06-18
ATGCCAACGGCCTATATCAAGAGCCCATTTCAAGAGCCCATTTCAAGAGCTCATTTCAAGAGCCTATCTCAAGGGCCTATATTAAGCGCCCCATATCAAGAGCCTATCTCAAGGGCCTATATTAAGCGCCCCATATCAAGAACCTATATTAAGCGCCTATATTAAGCGCCCCATATCAAGAGCCTATCTCAAGGGCCTATATCAAGACCCCCATATCAAGCGCCTATATTAAGCGCCCATATCAAGCGCCTGTATCAAGAGCCCCCTATTAAGCGCTTTGGTTAAAAGCCAATCGTCTAATCACCTTGACCGCGCGCATTGTGCGATCGACAAACACCGTGAACAGCGTCACCACCGCGCGCGGGCTGCCGGTGGGTAAGACCCCGGGCCTAACCGGTCGCGTTAAAGCGTCGGGTCGCTAGCATATGCGGGCGGGCTTATTGTCGGTTGACCACCAAATCTTATCGTTCTGCGCGGGAGCGCTCTGATTTTGGATCGGCGATCGGGATCGCGCCGAGCAAGTTTTTGGTGTAATCCTGTTGCGGCGCGCGCCACAGCGACTCGGTCGCGCCCTGCTCGATGATGGTGCCGTGATACATCACCATCACGCGATCAGCGATGCTGCGCACCACCGATAGGTCGTGAGAGATAAACAGCATGGTCAGGTTATGGCGCTCGACCAGATCGATAATAAGGTCGAGAATCTGTGCTTGAATGGTCACGTCGAGAGCCGATACCGGTTCGTCGGCAATAATGAATTCGGGTTTGGTGGCGATGGCGCGGCCAATGGCGATTCGCTGACGCTGGCCGCCAGAAAATTCGTGCGGGTACTTGCGAATAAAGGCGCGCGCCAAGCCAACGTCATCCATCAGTTGTTGCACTTGGGCATCGATGTTACTGCGATTGGCAATGCCGTGAAACAACAGCGGTTCGGCCAGCGTTTGATAGACCGTCATACGCGGGTTCAGCGACGCGTAGGGGTCTTGAAAGATCATCTGCATGCGCCGACGCCACGGCACCAACTGGCGACTGGAGAGGCTGGCTAAATCGGTGCCGTCAAAGTTGACGGTGCCGGTTTGGGTCGGCACTAACTGCAGTAGCGAGCGGCCGAGCGTCGACTTGCCCGAGCCAGATTCGCCCACCAGACCGAGTATTTCACCGCGCTGAATATCCAGTGAAATATCGTCGACCGCCTTGACCGTGCGAACTTTGTGGCCTGAATAATCGTTAAACCAGGTGCTAATATGACTGGCTTGAATCAACCGCGCGTCTGGCTGAATACGGCAGTCGGTTTTTTTCGCGCCCTGCGGAATGGCGTCGAGCAGGCGCCGCGTATAGTCGCTTTGGGTGCGATAAAAAATGTCTTCGGCGGTTCCGGACGCCATGGCGATGCCGTTGCACATGACCATGATTTTATCGGCGATGCCTGCGACCACGCCGAGGTCGTGGCTGATAAAGATCACCGCGACATCCCGCGAGCGTTGCAGTTGTTTAATCAATCCGAGGATCTGCGCCTGAATGGTCACATCCAGCGCGGTGGTCGGTTCGTCGCAAATCAGTAAGCGCGGCTCGTTGATCAACGCCATGGCGATCATGACCCGCTGTCGCATGCCGCCTGAAAATTCGTGGGGATAGCTAGCAAAGCGCCGCTCTGGATCGACGATGCCGACCTCGCCGAGCAGTTCGACGGCGCGCAATTTTGCGCTGGCGCGGGTCTGACGCTTGGTCTTTATTGGGTGATGGATCAGCGGTTCTATCAGTTGCTCGCCAACGGTCAGGTTGGGGTTTAACGAGGTCATCGGATCTTGAAAGATCATGGCGATGTCGTTGCCGCGAAACTGGCGCATCCGCTCCGCCGAGCAATTCAGCAGGTCGCTGCCATCAAACCGCGCCGTGCCACCATGGATGCGCGCCGGTGGCTTTGGCAGCAGATCTAACAGGCTGTAACAGGTGACCGATTTACCCGAACCTGACTCGCCAACGATCGCCAAGGTCTCGCCCGCATCGACCGAAAAACTAACGTCGTCCACCGCCACCACGACACCATCGCGGGTGTCAAAGTGTACGCTGAGATTGTTGACTTCAAGTAGCGCCATGGGCAGCCTATTAATCCTTTGCGGTTCTTGGGTCGAGTGCGTCGCGCAGACCATCGCCGAGAAAATTCAGCGCAAACAGGGTGAGCGATAGAGCGATCCCAGGGAAGATCAGCAGCCATGGGTATTCCTCCATGGTTTCAACGCCATAATTGATCAACAGCCCCCAAGAACTCTGCGGTGGTTGAATGCCGAGACCAAGAAAGCTCAGGAACGCCTCGAGCAACATAACGCTAGGGATGGTCAACGTGGTGTAAACGATCACCGGGCCCAAGGTGTTGGGGATGATATGCCGCCGGATGATGGTCCACTGCGGCAGGCCCAGCGAGTGAGCCGCCTCGACAAATTCTTGCTTGCGCAGCGACATCACCTGGCCGCGCACAATGCGCGCCATGGTCAGCCACTCGACCGCGCCAATGGCAAAAAACAGCAGCAGCATGCTACGGCCAAATACCACCATCAACAGGATGATAAAAATCATAAACGGCAGCGCGTAAAGAATGTCCACTAGGCGCATCATCACCATGTCGACGCGACCACCTATGTAGCCTGCCACCGCACCCCAGACCACGCCGATGGCCAGTGCCACGGCGGTGGCGATAAAGCCGACGGTCAGCGATACCCGGCCGCCCCACATGATGCGCGTTAGCATATCGCGACCAAAGACGTCAGTGCCCAGCCAGTGCTGCATCGACGGGGGCGTCGCGCCGAGCAATAAATCCTGCTGTTCGTAACCGTAGGGCGCGATCCAAGGAGTCAACAACGACACCACGCACAAAAAAATTAACAGCCCAAGGCCAGCCAGCGCCAGATGATTCTTACACAGCTTGATCCAGGCATCGCGCCACAGCGAGCTACCTTTTTCGATGCTTGGCGTGCCCGCTTCGGTGCTCATTCGGCATCCCCCCGAACCTGTTGTCGCAACTTGGGATTGAGCCAGATAGCCAGCATATCGGAGAGCAGGTTAAACAGGATAATCAACGTGGCAAAAAACACCGTACTGCCGAGAATCATGGTGTAGTCGCGGTTGAACGCTGCCTGCACGTAGAAGCGGCCGAGCCCTGGAATTTGGAAGATTGTCTCGACCACAAAAGAGCCGCCCAAAAGGCCTGCAAAGGCCGGGCCGAGAAACGCCACCACTGGCACCAGCCCGCCGCGCAGCGCGTGCTTGCCAATAATGACAAACTCTGGCAGCCCTTTGGCGCGGGCGGTGCGAATGTAGTCCTGCGACAGCACTTCGAGCATACCGCCGCGCGATAGGCGGGCAATGTAAGCGGCGTAGCCGGTTCCCAAGGTGATCGCCGGGAGGATTTTGTCACCGGGGATCTGCCCCCAACCAGAGACCGGCAACCACTCCAAATGGATGCCAAATATCAGTACCAGCAGCGGGCCGAGCAGAAAAGACGGCATGCAGATGCCGATCATGGCCGCCGACATCGGCACATAATCCTGCAGGGTATTCGGCCGCATGGAGGCGGTGACTCCGGCGAGCACACCAATAAATACCGCCACCAGCATCGCATACAGCCCCAGCTCGGCGGTGGTCGGCAGGCCGGACGCAATCAGTTCGTTGACGCTGCGCCCGGGGTACTTGAACGACGGCCCTAAGTCTCCCTTGAGCACATCGCCCAAATAGCTCACATACTGCCGCCATAGCGGTTGATCGAGATTGTATTGCGCCTCGAGCGCCGCCAGCACCTCGGCCGGCACCGCTTTATCTGCTGAGAATGGGCCGCCGGGTGCGCTGTGCACCAGCATAAAGGTCATGCTGATCACCACCAGTAATACGGGGATCGCCTGCAGCAGGCGGCCTAGGGCAAATTTAAGCACTAATCGCTGGCCGGCTGCAGGTAGATATCGCGAAAATAATTTTGATTGAGAATATTGCTGGCGACGTTTTTGACCGAGGGGTGCACGAGATGCTTGCTGGTGTAGGTGTAAATGGGTAGTACCGGCAGATCTTCGAGCAAAATGGTTTCGGCGCGCTTAAAGATGGCGTGACGCTCGGCTTCGGTGGCGGCGCTGGGCGCCTGCTCGAGGATCAATCGATCGTATTCTGGGTTGCACCAACCGGTGCGGTTGTTGCCGCCACCGCAGAGCCACATGTCGAGAAAGTTGTTGGGGTCGACATAATCGCCGATCCATCCGGCGCGCGAGATCTGATAGTCGCCGCTGCTCTCGCTGTCCAGATAGACCTTCCATTCTTGGTTGAGGAGCTGGATTTCGATATTTAGATGCTCGCGCCACATCTGCTGAATGGCAATCGCGACTTTGCGATGCGCTTCATTGGTGTTGTAGAGGATTTCGGTGACCGGAAAACCGTCGCCATTCGGGTAGCCAGCATCGGCGAGCAATTTACGCGCGGCAGCCGGGTCGAAACTGAACGTGGTCGGTGGGTAATAGCCAAGGGTGTTCGGTGGGGTCATGGCGTAGGCAGGAATCTGTCCAGCTTTTAAGACTTTGTCGGTGATCAGTTGCCGGTCGATGGTCATGGCCAATGCCCGACGCACCCGTGAGTCTTGAAGGTGGGGCACGCGCATATTGAGGCGATAAAAATAGGTACCCAAATAGGGGTTGATCTTCAGCGCCGGATTTTTGGCGGCGCGGTAGGTCTCGATTTTATCGATCGGTACATCGCCGGTGTAGTGCAACTGTCCAGCGCGGAACATGCGCTCTTCGGTGGTTTGGTTCTCGGTCGGGTAGAACACGACGCGGTTGAGCCGCACATCGTCGCTGGCGTAGTAATGGGGGTTTTTGTCGACGATCACCGCGCGGTTGATCTCCCACTCGGTGAGTTTAAAGGCGCCGTTACTGACCATATTGCCGGCGTAAGTCCAGCGGGTGCCGCGCTCATCGGGCTCGCCGTGCTGTTCGATGGTGGCGCGGTGCACGGGGAATAAACTGTAGTGATCGAGCAGTTGCAAAAAATACGGGGTGGGGTTTTCTAAGGTGACCTCTAGGGTGAGGTCATCGATGGCGACGATGCCAACCTCAGAAAAATCCTCGATATCGCCTTGGTAATATTGTCTGGCATTGGCGATGGGGAAGTACATGTAGGCGTAGAGATTACCCAGTTTGGGTTGCAGCGCGCGCCACCAAGACCAAGCAAAGTCGTGGGCATTGAGCACATCGCCATTTGACCAGCGGGCATCACCCCTGATGGTAAAGGTATACACCAGGCCGTCGTCACTGATGCTCCAGTCCTTGGCCATCCCGGGGATCGGTTTCAGGGTGTCGCGGTTTTTGACTACCAATCCCTCCATCAATGCACCGATGATGTGGTGCTCTGGCACGCCAGTGGCGATGTGCGGATCGAGCGCTTGGGGTTCGGCGGAGTTGCCCCAGTGCAGCGTACCGGTGCGGTTGCCGGACTGCACGTTGGTCTCTGATTCGCCGCAACCGGCAAGCAAGGCAAAGAGTACAATAGCTGCACCAACTGACATCGGCGCGTGCTTCGACCGCAATGGCGACTGCTTCATGAGATTTTATCCTTGTTTATTATGCGCCCGTTGTAGGGCTATATCTGCGTCAGAGTGTACGCAAGGTGCCGTGGAATGTGAATAAAATCCGCGTTAAATGTGCCTTGTAATTTGTCGAAATCTAGCTGGTGATGCCGCGCACGTGGCTCACTAGCGAGCGCTTTTCTCGCCTTTGCTTTAAAACCTTTATGGCCGAGATGGGCGATAGTCTAGTGCGCTAGCTTTTACTGGCAATTACGTTTTTTTGCATGGCTTTGTGCGGCCAATCCATATGGCATACTATGCCTCGGCGGGCACAGGACTATTCTACGCCAGCTGTGATTTCCACTCACCGATAATCCAAGGCTCGTCATGACACTGCTGCAACTCGAAGTTTTTTTGAATGCTTGGGCCGACATGATGTGGAGTACGCCACTGGTGGTTTTACTGGTCGGTGGCGGTCTGTTTTTTATGGTCTATTCGCGCTTTCGCCCCTACAGATATCTGCGTCATTCGGTGGCGCTGTTGAGCGGTCGATTCAGTGACCCCAATGACCCCGGTCACATCCCCCATGCGCAAGCCCTGGCAACCGCGCTCTCCGGCACCATTGGCCTTGGTAATATCGCCGGTGTTGCCATAGCCATTAGCATCGGCGGTCCCGGCGCGGTGTTTTGGATGTGGGTGACGGCGATCGTTGGCGTCGCGACCAAGTTCTATACCGCCTCGTTGGCGGTGATGTATCGCGGTGAGGACGCCGACGGCACCCTTCACGGTGGGCCGATGTACGTCATTGTCGAGGGGATGGGACGGCGATGGTATCCGCTGGCGGCGGTGTTTGCCGCAGCCTGCTTAATTGGCGCGCTGCCGATTTTTCAAGCCAATCAGTTTATTCAATTGCTACGCGATGTGGTCGCCGTGCCGGCTGGCTGGGCGACCGGCGATCAGCACCTGATGTTTGACTTGATTGCCAGTTCGCTGATGGCGGCGATGGTGGCGATGGTAGTGATTGGCCGAATCGAGAGAATTGGCAAGTTGACGGTGCGCTTAGTGCCGACCATGGTTGTTCTCTATCTATTGATGACGCTAGCGGTGATGGTCACCTATGCCGCAGATATTCCGGCGACCTTGTTGTTGATCGTTACCGACGCCTTTACCGGGCAGGCCGCCGCCGGTGGTTCTGTCGGCGCGGTTATTTTGATCGGCGTGCGTCGCGGCGCATTCTCCAACGAGGCAGGTATTGGCACCGAGTCGATGGCCCATGGCGCGGCCAAGACCGCGCAGCCGATTCGCGAAGGTCTGGTGGCGATGGTGGGGCCGATCATCGACACTTTGCTGGTGTGCACCTGCACCGCACTGATGATCCTACTTACCGGTGTTTGGCAGATGGACGGTGTCGAGGGCGTGACGCTGACAGCGCGCGCCATCGAGCAGGTATTTCCGTTGACCGGTATGTATCTATTACTGATCATGGTCGGTTTGCTGAGCTTTAGCACCATGGTTACGATGTGGTTTTATGGCGTTAAATGCATGGGTTTTTTGTTTGGTAGCCGCCGCCAGTATTGGTATACGCCGATCTACCTTGGTCTGCTAGTGGCCGGCGCGGTGGTCTCTATGGATATTGTCAATGGTTTGATTCTCGCTTCTTATGCCACCATGGCGATTCCAACGATGATCAGCGCGCTGTACCTCGCCCCGCGGGTCAACCGCGCCGCTGAACGCTACTTTGCCGAATTGAAAAAATCGACTAACCGCAACTAATATACCAACGGAAACCAACGATCGTCGCGACGACGGCGGCATATGCCGGCTAAATATGACGGCTGCACATGATCAGTGCACAAAAAAAGAGCGGCGATCAATCGGCGACCCGACAGCCGACAGCTCGAAGCGAGCAGCCAGAAGCCAGAGGCGAGAAGTACATTCCAGTGATTTTAAGGTAGATCCATCAAAGATCCGATTGTGGTGTGCGCCTAAGTATCTACATACGAGTGGTTTTTTAGTAGACTTGCCGCTCTGTTGATATGCGATTTCGAATTTCCGCCAGAACACTTTTGATAACACTTTAGGTAACACTGCAGATAACACTGCAGAGAGGCGGCTAAAAAGTAGCGGCGAAAGCGAGGGCGAAAGAGAGACGGCGGACATTTGGGTTGCGCGACAAGACCCCTTGCGCGGATGCTTGGAGCAACGGCCAAAAAACACATTCACTAAATAGGAGACGACGATGAAATCAGGCAATAAGGTATTTCTTTCAGTGGCAGGCATAGCATTTGCGGGCGCAATCACAATGGCGCAGAGCGTCGCGGCGCAAGATAATCCGCAACAGGTAAAAAATACCGCAGGGATTGGTAAGTTAGAAATGAAAGTGCAAACCCAAGAGGCGCAGGCAAACGTGCGGCATAAGATGTTGCAGAACAAGATTGAAACGATGCAACTCAAGATGGACGAGATGGAGGGAAAAATTAACCAGCTAGAGGGTGAGGTCGCGTTTTTACGCCGTATCCGTAAATAGTTACGCCAGCGGCACTGGACATAAAAAAGGCTGGAAAGCGACGTTTGACCGCCACTTTTCAGCCTGCTTAGCCGACCGAGTCAGCGCGCCCAAAGTATCGAGCGCGCCTAGAGCGGTTTAGAAAAGGTCGGCGTTCATCACCTTGTTCCAGGCGCTAGCAAAGTCGCGATGCATTTTTGCTTCGGCTCCATTCGATGCATACACCTCGGTCAGCGCCCTGAGTTGTGAATTAGAACCAAAGACCAAATCGGCGCGGGTTCCAGTCCTGACCTTTTCGCCCGATACGCGGTCGGTGGCCTGATACGAGTTACCCGTGCCATTGGGCTTCCAAGCGACCGACATGTCTAGCAATGTATTAAAATAGTCACTGCTGAGCTTGTTCGCATCGTCGGTAAATACGCCGTGGCCACTGGCGCTGATTGCTAGCGAGCGCATACCGCCGACTAATACGGTCATTTCAGACGCGGTAAGTCCAAGCAACTGCGCCTTATCTAGCATCATGTCTTCGGGTGATGACTTCAAATCAGCTCGGTGATAGTTCCTAAAGGCGTCGGACACGGGTTCGAGAACGTCAAACGATTCGACATCGGTTTGTTCTTGCGTTGCGTCGCCGCGACCGGGGGTGAAAGCGACGTCGATACCGGTGGCGGTTTCAATGCCAACGTTACCGGCTAGGACAATGATGTCGGCGACCGATGCGCCGGTTTCGCTCGCGATACCCTCATAGATGGCCAGAGTTTTCGCCAGTTGCTCGGGTTTGTTGACCTCCCAGTTGCGCTGTGGCTCAAGTCGAATACGCGCGCCATTAGCGCCACCACGCATGTCTGAACCTCGGTAGGTCGAGGCGCTAGCCCAAGCCGTTTCGACCATCTCGCGAACGCTAAGGCCACTGGCAGAGATTTTTGCCTTGGCGCTAGCGACGTCATAGTTGGCGTTGCCGGCGGGCACTGGGTCTTGCCAAATTAATTCTTCCGACGGCACTTCCGGGCCCATATAGCGGGTTTTAGGTCCCATGTCGCGGTGCAGCAATTTAAACCATGCACGGGCAAAGGCATCCGCCAATTGCTCTGGATTTTCGTGAAAGCGCTTGGATATTTTGAGGTACGCCGGGTCTTCGCGAAGCGCCAGGTCGGCGGTCGTCATCATGGTTGGAACACGCTTCTCGGGGTTTTCTGCATCCGGTGCCATGTCCTCTTCCTTTTGACCGATGGCGTGCCACACAATCGCGCCCGCTGGGGTCTCAACTTGCTCCCACTCGTAGCCGAACAACAGATCGAAATAGCCATTGTCCCACTGCGTTGGATTGCTCGTCCACGCGCCTTCAAAACCACTGGTGGTGGTGTCTCGGCCTTGTCCAGAGCCGTGGGTGTTGTACCAACCGAGGCCCATTTGCTCCAGTGGTGCGCCTTCGGGTTCGGTTTTGACGGCGTCTTCTGGGCCGGCACCATGGCCTTTGCCAAAGGTGTGACCGCCGGCCACTAGGGCGACGGTTTCTTCATCGTCCATTGCCATCCGACCAAAAGTTTCTCTGATGTCGTGTGCGCTGGCGCGCGGGTCAGGATTGCCGTCCGGGCCTTGTGGGTTGACGTAGATCAAACCCATTTGCACCGCGCCCAGAGGGTTGTCGAGTTGCCGCTCGCCCTTGTAGCGTTTGTTGTCTAGCCATTCTTTCTCTAGGCCCCAGTTGATGTCTTCTTCGGGTCCCCAGATGTCCGCTCGCCCGCCGCTGAAACCAAAGGTCTTGCCACCCATTGATTCGATGGCGACATTGCCGGCTAATACCAGCAGATCAGCCCAGCTAATTTGTTCGCCGTATTTTTGTTTGACTGGCCATAGCAGGCGCCGCGCCTTATCCAAATTACCGTTGTCGGGCCAACTGTTTAAAGGGGCAAAACGCTGTGCACCGGTACCGCCGCCGCCGCGACCATCGGTGGTGCGGTAGGTCCCTGCTGCGTGCCAGGTCATGCGTATAAAAAATGCACCATAGTGACCATAATCTGCCGGCCACCAATCCTGAGAGTCGGTCATAAGATCGTTCAAATCTTTTTTGAGTGCCGCATAATCGAGTTTCTTAAATTCTTCACGGTAGTCAAAGTCGGGTCCCATAGGGTTCGTTTTGTGGTCGTGTTGATGCAGAATGTTCAAATTCAACTGATTGGGCCACCAATCTTTGTTGGACGTACCAGTGGTGCTGTTGGTGGACATAGCACCGTGCATGACCGGGCATTTGCCCTCGGCTTCAGTGGACATAAAAAGTAACTCCCATGTTAATTAAAAAAGTACGCATCAGCCCACGTTATGTGCGCTGGTCGTCGCAGTATTTAAGGTTAATTATTTTTTGCTGGTTTTAGTATAACGCGAGTTGAGATACCATTAAATTTCAAATTAAAGAACGTTATGTTCGATTAAAACGAATCACTGGAGTTGCCCAATGATTACCATCAAGCAAATTCAATACGCCTTAGCCGTCGCCAAGACTCTGCACTTCAAACAGGCTGCCGAGGCCTGCTTTATCAGTCCGTCGACGCTCAGCATGGCGATTGCAGATATGGAAGAGCAATTGGGTATCAAGGTCTTCGAACGCAATAATAAACAAGTCATTATCACGCCGCTGGGTCAGATGGTGTTGGCCAAAGCGCGCGACATCAAATTGCAGATGGACGATTTTTCCAAGCTCGGTCAGGTGCAGGCATCGCCTCTGAGTGGGCCTATTGCGCTGGGTATTATTCCAACCGTAAGCCCCTATTTATTGCCCTTGGTACTGCCTAAACTCAAACGGTCATACCCGAATTTACGTCTGAGAATTACCGAGGGGCAGTCCAGCGCGTTGATCGACCAAGTACAGCAAGGCGAGATTGATATGGCGATTCTTGCGCTGCCATTCGACGTCGGCGGTCTGTTGTCATTTAAATTTTGGCAGGAGGACTTTTACTACATCACGCACGCCGACAATATGAGCGCCGACAAGCGCGAGATCGATGCCGCAGAACTGGTGCAGTCGGAGTTGATGTTGCTGGAGGATGGCCACTGTCTAAAAGATCACGCCATGGCCGCCTGCAAGCTGACCAGTAACGCGCAATACACCATGAAAGTCTCTAGTTTGAGTACCCTAATTCAATTGGTCGCGGGTAATATGGGCTCTACCTTGGTGCCGCACATGGCGCTGGGGCAATTACTCAACTCTAACCCATTGCTGGCTAAAGCCCACCTCAATCAGCCGAGCCCGCACCGTGAAATTGCCTTTATCGCGCGCCCCAATTACTCTGGGGTGGCCAATATTGAGCGTTTGGTGAAAGTGTTTACCACGGCATTAAAGCGAACCACGAGCACTGCTTGAGCGCCGTGTTGGACGTCGTTGCTCAAGCGCCATGCTGCGGTGCGCCATGGGGATCGCATGCTGACTTTGCTAATCGACGGCTCCGGGCAATTTGTGTCCGTGATACCGCTATTTTTGAAGTATAAAGTCACTGAGGATTTGGCTCAGTCTCTGCGCTTTTGACCACTGCAAAAAATGTCCGCCGCCGATATTGCAATGTGCTTGATCTCGGCATCCGGGGACTTTTTTGAGCCATACTTTTTCAAAGCCATTGGTTACTCGATCGTTGCCAGAGCCAACGCACAAAAACGGTTTTTCAAAGGTTTCAAAAAATTCCCACGCCTGTCGCTGCGCCTGCAAAGATCGATCGGGAATAGTTGGCACTTGGCTGGGCATCGCGCGGACAGCCATTTTATAGGCGGCGGAGGGATAGGGTGCCTCAAAGGCTCTGGTAATCGGAGTTGTAAAGGGCGAGATCGAGTTGAGGCCGAGCGTGTCTAAGGTTAATTCAAGCGCCATCGACAATCGGTTGCGTCGTTCTATCATCGAGGATGCAATCAGGCCGGCGGGAACAT
>Ga0115008_10004214_pt1 | contig 11951 bp, 10 predicted proteins | sample FraStrMetagenome_FD_87164 | JGI IMG/M metagenome (GOLD analysis project Ga0115008, IMG submission 87164) | Marine eukaryotic phytoplankton communities from Arctic Ocean - Fram Strait ARC3M Metagenome | ecosystem: Environmental > Aquatic > Marine > Oceanic | place: Fram Strait | collected...
ATAACCTAGATATACTTTTGATGGCTCTGCATGAGCATCCTACATTCTATTGTTAGCCTACATCTACTCCTATTAGGCTTGTATTGTCATTGCCGTCCTATACCATTGCAATCTGTATACACAATTGCTTTGGACATGGTATAGTGATTATATAACAGTTTCATCTTTACAGAGGGTACTCATCATCCTACTACTGCTCTACGACCGGCGGAGCACGCGCGGTACACGTAAGTACAGCAAAGTTTATCCAATGTAGCATGTAGCATGTAGCATGTAGCATGTAGCATGTAGCATGTAGCATGTAGCATGTAGCATGTAGCATGTGTAGTTACTTGAGACTTGCTGGGTGCTGGGTGCTGGGTTATAAAATGTGGTGCAGTGGGGTAATTTTAGAGTAGCAATGTAAATTGATGTGTAAAACAAGAAAAGTGAAATTATAAGATTATCAAAATACATGTAAAAGTCTGCGCGTTGACATGATACAGGTTCATACGTTGGAATAGCTGTTGGAATACGAAATTTCAAAACCTGCACTGCCAATTGTCAGTGCTGTCACTTCCGATCAGGTGCTGGTATCCGTTAAGTCGTTAAACAAAAGTGTGATTTCAAATCCTTTTTGCAAAAGAAACAAAATAAGAATCACACTATCGACATCATTTCGTCCGGACTTCTTACTATTCTTTTCGAGATACCATTTTCACTCATTTTTATACTTTTCTACTAAGTACTATTTGTTTGCCAATTTTCTTGTAAGTTGCTTTGGTAAAATTTATTGATTGGGTTTAAAATATGATGAGGGATTACGAAGGTCGTCGGAAGAAAAAAAGAAAAGAAATGAAAGATGAAAACGATTCGCAATTAAACAGTGAAAATTCTTCTTCCATTGTTTCTCGTTTTTTATGGTGGCATACCAGAAATAACCGTCATGATAATAGTCCGTCATTCGAGTCAAACATTGGAGATGATTTCGATAGCTGGGCCCAAGCATGGTACGTCGAAAAATAAATCGTGACTTTTACAAAGATTATGTATGTAATCACATGAAATTCTACTTCAAATTAGGAGATATTTAGGAGCTTATGTGGACTGTAGTACTGCCAATGGATACGGTAATAGACGAGGGCTTGCAGAAAATGAAAATTATGATGCTTGTCAAAGATATATTATTTGGGGAGGTTATGTGAATGAGCACTATGGCGGCGGAGGAGTACAAGAGTATAAAAGTTCAAATGTGCGGAAAAGGGCTGAGTCATTAAATTGTCATGAGCAGGGCACAGGATGGAAACTTATGGGGCTTTATCGTATAGACGTTGAAAACTTTATCGAGCAGATGGCAAAACACCTTTGGGCATACAATACAAAAGAATATCAGATCTTTTATACAATTTTGAATTTGGTAAATGGAGGAAAATGTACATCATCCGGTATCTACAGTAGTAATTCGAAGTCTCGACGACAATTAATATATTACGCCATTTCACCATCATCAAAAGGATATCTTGAAATGGGTTTATATACAGATGGCCAATGCCTGTACAGGAAAGAAAAGGATTTAGGAATGACTTGGGACGATTTGGATTTGTTCACCGAGGACGATGATACAATGTCATCGTATTGGCCAAAAAACGAAAAATACAAGTTATTGACATTTAATGAGATTTTGCAGAAATATAGTGAATGTTCCCTATGCCTTGACTATCCTTCATACCAAGACGGAGAGCTAAACGGCGACGGTTATGATGGCGATGATCTAATTAGCCAGGTAAGAAACCGTCAACAAAAACCATTTCAGCGTAGAATTTCATGTTTCTGTTTATGATAATAGTGTTGGAAGTTCTATTCGCATGGAACTTATCCGTGTACCGAAAGCTGCATATCTATAGCAGCCACACAGGGTGGGCTTGTTCCGTTTATGTACGGAGGAAAATTAATCGGAGGCGCTTCAGACAGGAACCGAAGTGATTCAAAAGCATCTAAATATCTCGCATTTTCACTCTTTATCTTCGCAATAAATAGCATTTTATTTGCTGCATATATCAACAAAAGAAGGAGAGAAGAATCTTCAAAGAATGCACACTCAAGGTATACGCTATGGCCAGGTTCATCGTCTAAACGAGGAATGCAGAAACGCCATGATGCAATGAACAAAGTAACAAGTTAGTTTGAAACTAAAATTAGCTCATACAGAATTACCTGGCTCTCCATTTCACTTTCAATATTTTACAAAGAAAAGCCATACTAGGATATTTGTTATGTAGACCCTTAAACCAAAATCTGTTCCTTCAAAAATATTGTAAGATTAAAATTAATTAGATGCTCGATATTCGTTATACGAATACATCGGTATACATATATCTTAACAAAAGTAACAAATATTTATCAATAGACACGAAATTGGCATAGGTTGAGAAGCGCTGGATAAGCTGCACATTTAGTCATATTCATCAGGTCTGCGACTTTGACGTTCTCTTCCCTTTCGTCGATTACGTCTTGATCTCTTGCGTTCTTCTCTTGATTCATCTCTCTCCAAGCCGCATTCATCGTTATCTTCGTGCAGTTGGTAATTCTCATTATTTCGTGATTTCGGATGGTTTTTGCTATTTGATTCCAGCGACCCCTGCCTAACGAGTTCATTACGCTTCTTCCTCTTCTCCTTCTTCGTTCGTTTCTTGCGGCTTTCATCCATACTCAGATAACTTTCATCATCATTTAAGAGGGATGTAGACTTGCTAGATTTTTTACTACGGTTTTTCTTTCGCCTCTTATTATCTCCCCTAGTTACGAAGTATGTTAAGGAGGTTGCAATAAGCACAACCGAAGCGAAACACAAGTACACAGTCGATGCTCCTCCTGATTTTTGGTTTGATGTTTCATCAATGTTAGAAGGTGATGTGAAAGAAGAATGCGCACCGTATACTTGGCCAGCATAAGGAATAGAACTTATGGATCCTTGTCTGTGCGCAAGAGCTAAACAGTCACCGTCGCATTGTAAAGCATCATGACTCCAAAACTTCCAGCACTGTGAAAAGAGAATGTATAAGACGTTAAGAGAAATAATTGACCGGAAGAAGAAGTTTTAATATCTACTGACCTGATTAATAAGATCATCTTCGTCATATCCTTCACCATTCAACTCCCCATCCTGATAAGACGGATAGTCCGGGCATAGTATGCATCCTCTCATTCTATCAAGGATACCATTGAGGTTGGTCAACGATGATTCCTGAGCATTCGTCCAATAACTGTACAAGTTATCATCCCCGTAGTAACCATCATCTCCACTCCCCATGTCGAAGTCAGATGTCCAGCCTAAATCATCATAGTCGAAGCCCGGGTTGGTTGCATATTCCGTGCACTTTTCGTCACTGTAAAGCTTCATTCGAAAATTACCACCAGAACCAACAAAAGCTAAAGCAGCATAAATATAATTCCCACTGCTATCCATTTCACCAGTCAATCTACATTTTCCTCCATTTATGTAATCTAGAGCTGAGTACGTTGTGACATATTCGTAAGTTTCCAGAGCCCATAAATGCTTAGCTATTTGTTCCAAAAAATTATCCACATCAATTCGAAACACCCCTATCACTTCCCATGAAGAATTTTCATCATAACAATCTAAACGGCTTATTCCTGATTGATCTTCATTCGCATATTCATAATTCGATTCCTCATTGCCATATTCATCGCAATCTACCTCGCCATAATCATTAAGACAATACTCTTCAGCGCCACCTCCATTGTAGTCGTTATTGACGTAAGCTGCCCATACAACCCAACGTTCGCAGTAGTCATTACCATCCCCATTGCCACTACCAACTCTTCGGCCACGATGACGACGGTCCCCGCTCCCATGATCAGCGAACGCCTCACAACTTATAAATCCTCCGAGAAGCCGCCATCCCTGTGCAAACATGTCGTAATCCAAAGACGGGTCGGCTTGAAAGGCCGAAGTCTCATACGGATCACCATAGTTTCCTCCCTTACCAGTTGAAGACCCCCACCACGACAACTTACGATCGGATCGATTCTTCGGCAGTTCAATGTTATGTTTAGCCAATGTGGCATCATCAACGGGAGAGGACGAAGTTAGAAGTTCTTCAAAGCCCTCTCTAATTAAATTTGTTTCGCTGGATGATGTAGCCCCGAATCCCTGAACCTTGGCAGAACATGTCGCGAGGAAAGCCATGCTAACAAATTTAACACTGTTGCTTGATGCGGCGAATAAATGCATACCACCTTCGATCATCATTGCAAGAAAAAAAGGAACATAAAATATAAAAATTGTCTAGTATCTCGATTTTAGAAAACAAGGATACTTTGTCGAGTCCTCAAGTTGAGAGAGAGAGAGAGAGAGAGAGAGTGAGAGAAAGATGATAATTAGGTGCGCCGTTACTAAGAAAATTGAATTCTAAAATGCCATGGAATGGCAATTTGCGTGTTTGAAAATAAAATGATGTTCCTCATTGGGTGGGAGAGTGATGTTCACTTGTTATGTCGTGTGTGTTTTCGTTTTTAAAAACAGATCTCTTGACGGTCAACTAACTACATGTATTATTTTAATAAAATACATGTATCTCTAGCTAGAGTCTCGTAGCTCGTAGCCTCTCTTGTTATTTCTCACACATGTTACGAGTAAGCAATGGATTTTTGGATGCCACACTTAATTTTTGATAACGCCTGCTCTCCCTACATCTATAAATCATATTCTCGTTTAGCCGGTAATTCTAACAAATTCGTTATCATATTATCATGTATAATCATATTATTTTCCATTTCCACTGAAATTTATAGGAAGAAGGTGATCGTGTAAAGCGAACTTTCATCTCGATAGACACTTTTCAATTTGTCAAAAACAACACTACCAACCTGTCCTACCACAACAATTAATCACTTGATTAAACTAAAAATACTCACTGCAACTAAACCAAATACTCCTTAATCTGTGGCTTGAATGCGAGGGTTGTAGGATGTGACAGTGAAAAAAGAAGAGAGAGTCTGAAATGTCATCAAAATATAGCGACTTCCCCACGTCCTCTTCTTATGGATCTACATCTAACGACAGTGATACATCATTACTTGTTTTTCTCCCATTCCTAGCGAAGTTGAGGGTCCAATGGAGGGCTTTCAAGTCGCAATATTCATTGGAAGATTGTTTTTCACCCTTAATATAGTTCGCAATTCGACCGAAATTTTAAAGCTGAAACAGGATGATTTCTCACCTGTTCCTTCATATTATTACCTATAAATGTACAATTATACCTGAAATACAATTTATGAAGAACAATGCGCCTAGAATGATTTTTGAGGTTTTCGGAAAGAAGTTCTGAAAGTTATACCATTTGCGCAATTTAAAATTGACGCAAAATATTGTATTTTAAAGTTTCTGTATCTCATGATCGAAACAAGCTATCACTTATTACTTGACACTTTCCCAACAAGGCGACGACTTTAAACGACGAAGATAGTTTATCACCCCAAAAACCATTATCTACTTCCCTACTTGGCCTAAATTTCCCGTAGGAATTTACATAGAGCTCTATTTTGCTTGTTCCAGAATATCTCAACTTCTCCTCAGGTTTTATTTATTATAAATCTACATTGACATCAAAAACACAATGATAAGGGGGTTGGGATTCTTGGAATTGTTAAAAGGTTGGTTAAATATTGGTGAATTGAGATCTGTTCACCTAAATTTGGGTCGGAATAAGGTTGCGGAATAAAAGGATTAAGGAGGGAAGAAAGCTCGACGATTTTGGCATGGCAAGGATGATGGCCATCCCATCTTTGTTGATCTAGCAAAGGAGATCAGATATTTTTTTCATTCATCCAACTCAAATTCTAGCGAAAAATACCTGTTGATAACATGTTTCCTTGGCTTAATTACCCGCAGGCTCACTTCGAGCACGGATTTGGTAGGGACATACTCTTCATTCGTCCATAGCTCCAGTGAATATCTAAGGCCTGTTCATTCCAGAAACGGTACTGTGGGACTTGGGCACGTAATTTTTGCTGTGTATTGCTGTCGAATACCCTCCCTCGGCAACAAGACAAGAAACGATCGCTTGCGTACATCTTCATTTGAGTCATCATGAATTAGGCTATTTACCTCCTCTACAGTATAACGATGATGAAAATGAAGTAGGTTTAGACTAAGAAAATCTCTTGGAATACTTTCATACCTTTCATTCCAACAACAAATCCTAAGAATTGCTGTACATGTATAAATATTTGTTATTTTTTGTAGGATAATTCGACTGAGGACCCGTGTGGAAATACTCATGCACTTTAGCAACGCTCACGAAACCACTTTTGATAAAGTCCTATCGTCATGCACGTATTTCAGAAACAGGGTTTCAACAAGACTATGACTTATAGAAATTTCTTCAAAATTTTTCAACCGGTAAAAATATCGCTTTTTAAATGGATGAAGAGACGCAATCATTGATGATACATTCCTAAATTTAAATCGAAATTCATGACACGTTTCACATATTTCGATCAGATATCATTTCTTCCTACTCCTCTTTTGATTCGGTGATTAATGATGAGAATGACTGATTAACTATTCTATTCGGTGTTCGATAAAGATCCAGGTACTTGGAATTATTTAATGATGAGTATTTCGTTGGAGGGAGGCTGAAACACTTTAAAGTGAATATATTGATTAATACCTAACGTAGCCACATCAGGCACTTCGATATCATGATCTGCTACACAACCGTAATCCATTTACGTTCTCCGCATTTTGCCATGTACGAGTCATTATTATTTGTATTGAATACCCTAACTACGAATGTTTTACAACAACTTACAGAAATTCCAGCAGCTCTTGCTCTTCTGTTGTCAGAATTAATATTATGCTTCATATATAATAATGCAAATACTCCCAGTGATGTACACGAAATATCTAAGTTACTTTTGTTTCCAAGGTGGAAGATTTGCACTTCTATGTACGAGATTAAACCTAATAATGATTCGGGAATTCTACCAAAAATGAAGCGTCGACAGAAGAAAAAAGTATGTGACCTACGTCAGGAAGCAAACTAGGCGGGTCAGAATTTAGAAAACCTTTGGGCAGCACAGCAACCAATACACAAAAAAGACGATGCGATACAGCATTAGAATCGGTTACAAGAGGTTCCTTCTTATTATCTTTTATTGTAGTTCCTGCCTCCTCTGCCAGCCGTTCTACCCCCGCTCCTTCCTCTGCCACCACGTCCAGACCTCCCTCTACCACCTCCTCTACCACCATTTCTACCCCGTCCTCCACGGCCAGTATATGGTCTAGATGAACGATACTTATACGAATCATCTTCTGGGACATTATCTATAACCTCCTCTGGCAAACGCAAATATTTAATCGATGAGCCACGAACATAGCATTCGCTCAATTTCCAAAACCGATCCCCGTCTTTACTAGTACATATAACGTCTTTTAAATTTAAATTCATCCACGCATCACAATTGACCAGACGCCCATTGTACGTTTCACCACTCTTTAACTCAACCAGCATGGGATTACCAGATGCGGCACGCAAAAGCGAAAGGGGCAGCTATCCCAAACATTTCATTAGGGTTAATAAACACGGATTTGGAACGTGCATAGATATGAATGCTATCTACCATAACTACTCACCATCGTTAGTTCTTATTTGTTTAATACCTTTACGAAATGAGGCAGGAGGACACCGTTCAAATCTATCTGCTTTGTCGCGCCGCAATGTCAACCGGTTTCAAATACTTCGAAGTATATTTTACCAACTCTTCTAGTAGACATGTGTAGACTCTGCTTCGAAGTGTTGGTTTCATGATAATATGAGTTTCGATGATTTGGCTAAATTATTGCAGCTTGTAACTGTGCTCTGATCTTCAAATTTTGTCGAGAAAAAGTCTTAACGTAATACCGTGATTACAGAAGTCCAAGACCTGTACCTGTACCTCCTTCTCACAAATCGGTTCGACTGTCTCATTTTAGGCTCGCGGTAAAATATTACAGCCTTGGGACTTATTTAGTTCTTAGCAAGGGTGCGAAAGGAGAAGGACAAAGGCAGGAGATAATCGGTACCCTCAAGGACAAAAAAAACGCGCCAACTCCTAAAGTGAGCTTGGAATGTTTCTTAATCGACTGTTTATCTATCATTCTTCATTTGAATACTTTGTTTATGAGAAATATATTCAAAGAGAAGAGAGAAAATATAAGTAACGAGCATAGAGTGCTTCTCTATCGACTGCTTTGTTTGGGCTTTAAATGATATTGATAGTGTAATTGCAGTCAAGTGGAAAATAGACGAGTTCGAGTCTCATCGGAAGCATGTAACATAGAATAATGCTCAATCGGCTGCTTAATTATCGCTTTAAATTTGAAGCTTCTCTGTTCCATTGACTTTTGGATTGTGCTGAGCATACGAATAAAAAATAATGTTGAGAATAAATGTAGTTTAACGATTAAGAATCTCTTTCTGGGTCCTACTTTGCTAGTGGAGCGGACAGGTGTGTTGCATGGTAACGTGATAATTGTAATGGCGGTAAAACCAGAAGTCAAAAAGGCAATCACGATTAATCATCTTGTTTCGAGTACTCCCAAATATCTCATATTTCATATTAATTTTTGTTATCTTGCCCTCGGACGATTTTAATGAAATCATAGCTCTCACTTAAAATTTTTGACCATGCCTCCTTGATCATAGTCCTTTCATGTTTCTTTTTGACTAACGCAAGTCCTTCTTTCTGAACTTCATTCCAATAAGATTTATTGGTGTACAAATCCAATACGCATTTCTTAAATGCCACTTCCGTCGTCCCAATACATCCTACTTTATTCGCTTCATACTCGAAATTTATTGCTGTAAAATTAGAAAACACTGTTGGAACTGCATGCGATACTAATTCACTGATCTGACAATGCACGAAGTGGACGATGAAAATGAGCTAATATCAAATAAACGCAGATCAACTTCAATGTTACTCACCATATACGGATCTCCGCCCCCGAACGCATGCGGTGCAATTAGAACTCGAGTCGTCGCGTACATATGATTGACGTCTCGAGGCGATTCAACAAAGGTTACATGAGAAGCTATCTCTGCCATATTATTTTTGACCATATCTATCATCGAATCGGGTATGTCTCTTCCTGCTATCGTCAGTGGTATGGGAGAAGTTGCTGCTCCGGAGTCTTCTTCCAAAATCAATGGATAAATTGTACGGAGGAAGTACGAAATTGCGTCTACGTTGTAATTATATTTCGATGATAATCCAGATGCAGAAGAAAAGGAGGGAACAATATACAGTATGCCCGACCTTTTATCAAAATGTTCCACAGACATTTGTTCGCAACATTTCATCGGATGTCCTAAAGCTCGAATTCTAGTTTCATCGGGTAACAGTTTCTGTAAAGTTTCTTTTTCTTTATCCGAAACAGTTAGCACCATATCTGACATTTTCATCATGGATATTTCTTGTCTTTGGCCATCATCCATACATAGACTCTCCGAACTCCCTCCTGACTGCAACGGTGCTACCTGGGTACTGTTGTTGGAATGATTTTTACTTCGATACATTTCCTGTAGGAGCGCATCGCGTGGACATCGCAGATACTCTGCATTATATACCACAGCAAACTTACTACTTTTGTTAGCGTCGAGCAACACTTTATTGATATCTTTCATCGCACTTGGATGGCTGACAATTACTACATCGTAAAATCCTGGACGGGTCAAAAGCACTTCCTTCGAATCTTTGGTAATAACCAGTTCGACGCCCAAATCCGAATATTTATTTTTGCAGACTACATCACATTTCCCCCCCAAATTCACGTTGCTGCTCGCAAAAGTAACCTTCATACTTAACTCAACGATCATCGATAGGTTCTCATACAATTTGCTGTCAACCAATAAATCATCGTCCACGCTATCGTCAATATACAAAATATTCGGAGTACCCTCATCTCGCGCTTTTCTATTTGATGCCTTCAAAAATACGACAGATTGCTCCTTCTCTTGAAGCAGATACGGATTCGGCAAATGATTCTTTTGCAGACTATCTTTCCACTTGTTTGCAAATAATTTCGAGGCGGCTTCCATCTTTGCTGTCGCATCAGATGCGCCAAAAGATCCGTGTTCATCGTGAAGTGCTATGGATCTCGGTTGCAACCATACTTCTTTATGAATGTCATGTTGTATGTGCATCTGAAGATCAGTATCTTCGTAGTAATTGGGAAATTTTTTGCCATCAAAGCCGCCGTAATCGTTGAACATATTCTTATTCACCATAAGACAAGCACCGCTAACGTAATCTACGGCGCGAGCATAAGTAAACTCCGGAGCTGTTAAATCTGTACGATCGCGGCCGAAACCTGCGGCACTGCCATCCTGCCAGGCAATAGATCCTGATTCGATGAGTTGGGTTCCCTCTGCATTCAATAGAGTACACCCGACTGCAGCACAGTCTTCTTTCGACGGGGCTAAGTACATCATATTTTTTACGAAATCTTTTCCTTTCATTACAATGTCATCGTTCAAAAGTAAAATCCATTCGGATGAATTATTTGCAATTTTTGCAGCTGCATTGTTGCCGCCTGCGTACCCTAAATTTTCACACAAGGGGTAATATTTAATAACGAGCTCTCGATGAGGCTGTGTGAGCCTGTATTGATTTATAGCATTTTCGAAAGCAGCTATGGTTTCCTCTTTACAACCATTGTCCGCGACGATAAGCTCGAAAAGATAATCCTGAACAAATATGCTTTCGAGAAGATTTTTCAAACCTAAAGGTTTGTTATACGTGAGAATCAGTAACGAAACTTTAGGGTCGGTTGCATTTGCAGCAGGATTTTGAGACAGATTATGAGTTTGAACTTCGCCCATCACTACTCGATTCCTCTTCGGTTCAGCTTCTTTTGGGATATTAGGTTCTTTTGGCGCATCTGGTTTAGGGTTAGGATTCCATTCATGTTCGGGATCCTTCGGTTCCTTTATTATAAGGTGAGAGTCATCAACATCATTGCTACCAGTTAAAGTATGTCGATCCGCTTTTTCTTTTGGCACATCAACTTTACGATTCAATTCATGTTTGGGATCCTTAGATTTCTTTATCATACCATGAGAGTTACCACGATCACTGCCCTCCATTGAAGTACTTTGAACCGCTCTCAAATGCGGACCAAGATACACAGCATTTATTGACAAATAAACAGTGAAACATACACCAGCAACAAATAACACGCACAGATGACTCGAGCTTACTCTTCCAGAACCAGGTTTACGATATTTGTTAGGGCAAGGCAAAACCTTCGCAGTACCATTGTCGTCCTCACGACTGTTCTGCCTTCGGAGATTAGGAAGACTGGTTTTCCGACGAAGCTGCATTGACGTGAAAAAGAAGAAACTGAAAGAAGGTACTTTTCGATTATGTTTTGTATTTTCTGGCAGTAAGAGAAAGCAGAAAACACGAAAGCGTTAATGAGGTATGGAACTGAATCTGCTTTGTTTACTCCTCTTAATTTTTCATCTGTTTACTCGTCCTCTACATCAGTCACTGTTTTATGAAGAAAAGTCGATGGGCAATGTTGAGAATTGAGAAACTCCCGAAGGTTAGACCTTTTTTCACCGGAATGGATGGGTTTTCTGGTCGACGCGTGTCATTAACCCGAACCCTAACCCTAAATGCTAGCCCTTTCATTCCACACAGAAGAAACCTATTAGGGACAGTTACAAAAACACGAGTTACAAAAACATTTATATGAACAAAAAGATTTTTTTTAATCTGTATGCTTTTATTTTGTTAAATTCTACTCGTGTACCAGGTATAAATTACTTTGTAGTTATAACTCATCCTCTTCATCAGTTACAGGTTCGGAAGAGGAGTAGTAACAGTTGTTATATGATCGAAACATATAATACGCGTCATCGTTTTCCCTGTTATTGAACCATGAGTTCCCATATTCTGAA
>Ga0115008_10004215_pt1 | contig 11951 bp, 7 predicted proteins | sample FraStrMetagenome_FD_87164 | JGI IMG/M metagenome (GOLD analysis project Ga0115008, IMG submission 87164) | Marine eukaryotic phytoplankton communities from Arctic Ocean - Fram Strait ARC3M Metagenome | ecosystem: Environmental > Aquatic > Marine > Oceanic | place: Fram Strait | collected 2012-06-18
ATAAGACGGACGTTTGTCAAGAATAACAATAGTGCCATCAATAATCCCAATGCAATTCTGAAAGCCATATAAAATTTTAATTTCGGTTTTCATAGCCTCGCGATGAGAAGACTTTGGCCACATTATCACTTCTCCTTTCAGCGATAAAATCGCTTTGGTAACCCTCTTTGTGATATTTCTCACCATCCCCGGACTTATTTCGTTGCAAGCTTCTTACTGTTTCCCTCCGCCCCCTCACTACCGATTCTTTTTAAGAAAACTAACAGCTGTAGCTGTACCGCATATTGTTTTCTTTTAATTCCTTGTTTCTTGAAAACTGCATGTTGATTAATCAAGGAGAAAATCGCGTTAAAGGCATATCGTGTCATCCGAAATTCCGTACGAAACTCGTCAGAAGAAAATATTTCACTATTTTCTTTGATGATGTCTCTCCAGTTGAAAACTTTCTTCCTATCTCTGTACTAAGGTTGACGAAAGAGATACCGTGACTGCTCGACCTCCTCGATCGTAGATTGGACCATCATATCTCGTACGTATTCCAAATCATCCTCGCTCGAGTTGAATGAATCTCCATCACTGTTAGAAGAATCGGACAGTAACACATTTCTAAGAAATGCACTGTTACTGCGCTCATTTCTTAGATTTTTCAATATCCTAAGGACCTTGCGCTTCTCGGAATATCTAACCATGATCGAGGTCGATGTGGAGATGGGGATGTGACATTTATTTTTTTTATTAGAAAAATTTGGGGAACCTGAGAGTGTCGGGGGAAAATCGAGTTTCGGGATGAATTTTTCCGGGGGCTTGAAATATCAATTCCCCCAAGGAATTTGATTGGCTGATCTAAACGGGACTGGTTACGTGGGGAATGGGGAATAAATCAAAATTGACTAACCCCTAATGACTAATGACTGAGGATCCACTAAGTATGGATAGAATTGACTACGGCTAATCGATACTTAAAGTATTAATTTAGAGTACCCACAGGTCGTCCTTTACTGATAAACGAAGAACACACAAACACGCTCATTCGCGTCGCGGACGCAAGATCTTCGTGTGTCACACGCATCACAAATAGTTAAACTACTTCATTCGTCGACACTATTGGTGCACTCTTCTGTTCGTGATTGAAAGTGCTCTTGATTGCGAGTTATTAACTTTGAATAATCGTGAGTTATAGGAAGAAGGAGGAGGATTAATTTATTTCCGGTATTTAACGGTTTTACGTTTGACCATGCCCATCAAATATTCCTTAATTATGTCATGATCGTTGTTTTCCACACAGAGCAAAATGAAATTCGTCTCGGTGCTTTGTCCTCTATTTTTAGCACATTCAGTTAATGCGTTTCAGCAGCATCAACCGTTTGTAAGTTCTTTGAGAAAGGCAGAGAAGACGAGGCTTCATCTGAAGGACGAGAACATGACTCCCGAAGAGAGGGAAATAGCACTTGAGAAGGCGCTGAAAGCAATGACTTCATTTTCAAACAAGTAAGGAAGACTGCTTAAATCTTTTCTTACTTAATTCAAGGTTGATCAACATTGAAATTAAACTTTTTATTTACGCAGATATATTCAAAACACGGACACGAAGTATTGCTCGGACCTGTCTATTCCAGCGGTTGTGATTAAAGGTCTTGCTGAACACAAAGTTAGTTTAGGAGCACCTCTGTGCCCTTGTCGTTATTATGAGGACAAAGAGAAGGAAGCCAAGGACGGATTTTGGAATTGTCCATGTGTACCAATGCGGGAAAGGCACGAATGTCATTGTATGTTATTTTTGACTGAAGACAATGACTTTGTAGGTGATAAAGAGGTACGGATACCATTTCAGGTTTAGTTTTGTTTTATTCATTAAGTAGATCGTGTCTGATACCCTTGAAGGAAATTTCTTTTGATGAGGTTGTTGACTTGAGCAGTGGGACTGGAGGGATGTAAAGTTGTGTTACGTCAACAAATTTGAATGTCGCGGTCGAGTCTGTGCGTTCGCTTCAATTTTCACTACACACCATGCATCTGCACATGCATAAGGTATTGCCACAAATGCAAAAAATCAGAGATAACCATATGAAGAAAATCATTGACACGCTAAGTGGTAGATTGCTTTTACACAAGTATTTGTAATCATTGTCAAATTGCACTAAAGATAAAATGGAAGCGACTAAGCTCATAATTATACAGATCGATAAAAATGTAAGAGACTAGAGTGATGACCGATTAACCATACTCTCGTAGCATATGCGAAGGTATGAAATTACTTTCATATATTTAGAACTTAGAAGTAGGTACCTAGTAGTACATCGCTATCGGGTGCACAGTAATTTTTCCTGATATCTAATTTGTGAGGGGAGCCACCGACTGATGCTCATGTAGGAGGAAATTAAAAGTCAACTTATTATTGGGTTCTCCAAATATTTCTCCATAGTGACATTGCATCTTCAGTATAACACTCTATATAGTCTAAACAACATGATCTACACAACACTTCCTCCTAGAAGAAGTTTTTTCCATTCAAAACATGAATTACGTATGTGCAAGGAAGAAGCCTTTCGAGGATAAGTTCATTGTTAATAATTGAGTCAGTTCAAGAGTCCTTCCTGTCCGTGATTCTCCACCGCAAGTGTCTATCAAACTCACATGTTAACAAGTTTTACGTAAGGGATTCTTCAGTGGCCTTTACACTAAGAGGAATACGTAATCGCTCCAATTTTCTAAAACCATCCAAAAACAATGTCGACGAAAGAATTAACGACCTTCTTAACAAATGTTTACTTTACTTCAATTCCCCGAATTGATTACTGGAAATCAAATGTAACGGCCTTGTTCGTAAGTTTAGTGTACACACTAGCATAGGTGCTGATTCGGCCTTCGACATTAGCCTGGTCCTTGCTCTCTAGCAATACTTTCATAACCTTGGTTCCATCAACCTTGCAGCGAGTTCTCTTACCAACAATCTCCGTGGGATAAACCAAATCGTCCAAGATCGCCTCTTGTACCTTAGTCAAGGTGCGGCTGCGAGGAATAGGACCGGTAGTTTTCTTGTTACGCATGTATGACTTTCCTAGGATAGTCCTTTGAGCAAGGATAATAACAGTCCTTCCACCGAATTTCTTCTCCAATTCACGAACGAGCTTAGGCTGGATCTTGTGATAGCTCTTAAGTAATTTAAAAGGGACGTACAAAAGGATAGCCTTGCTTGAACCACAATCGACCTCCTTTGCAGCGGTAATGTAAAGGTCGCGAAGTGCTCCTTTCAATTCTGTGCTAGTAGCCTCCAAATTCAAAAGCTCCTGCGCAACAGACGCCTCAAAGGCATCGGGCTCCTGTTGAGGTATTAAGAAAAATTCAAACATATACCGTGTGAGTTCCAACGCGTCACTTTAATATTAGCCAGAGTCAAACCAGCTACAACCGTCTGATCCAAATGACCATAAAGAGGCAAAATCCCCTCATCAAAAACCAAACTATCTTCACCAAATCAACAAGAGTCTACTGAATCTAACTTACTGCTCCTCCATTCTTTCGGATCTTGGCACTCATATCTCAGTCTATCGTTTTTAAGATGATACGTGACGGCAGTTCGAACAAGTGCTCGCAGTGTGTTTTGCGCGAGGTTGTAAAAGTGTAGTAAGTGGTAAATCGGTAGCCACACGCTTTTTACCTATGTGAAACCTCTCACACACATACACACCCACACAGATAACCTACACACTCACCCACTTTTCGCGCGAGAAGGTGAGTAAACGTAACCTAACATGGAACTAATGCCAATGGTACACGACTGTAAACTACAACTTTTATCCGCACCTTTTTATGCTGTTGATGATGTTGTAGTTCATGTTGGTGATGAAGGAGGTGGTCATGGTTAGATATCAATTGGAGATGAGAAGGAGAGGAAGCTACGATAGTGCGAACTTTGCTGATCTACTATTCATTCTCGTTATTGTTTGAGATGCTGACCCTGATTTTGCACTTGATTTCTAAATAGAAATATACATATTGTTTTCGCCCCTCGTTACTCGGCTGATCGTCCTACTGAACCATGTCTGGAAAACTTAACTCCCAACTCCTTAACGATGCCATTGATCGTATCATGGCCTACTCTGCCGGTGAGACTGTGATCATCGAAGGCGAGGAAGTCCCCGGAAAGAAGCGTAACTTCACTGAGACAATTGAGCTTCAGATTAACTTGAAGAACTACGATCCTCAGCGTGACAAGCGTTTCAGTGGAACCTTCAAGTTGCCATCTGTCCCTCGCCCTAATCTTAAGTGCTGCATGCTTGGAAATGCAGCACATTGCGAACAGGCAGCTCGAATCGACGTCGATGCTATGAGTGTCGATGACTTGAAGAAGCTTAACAAAAACAAGAAGTTGGTCAAGAAACTTGCCCGTCGTTACGATTTCTTCCTCGCTTCCGATAATATGATCAAGCAGATCCCTCGTCTTTTGGGACCCGGTTTGACCAAGGCTGGTAAGTTCCCCACCTTGCTCAGCAGTAAGGATGACATGCAGGAGAAGATCGACGAGGTCAGGGCCACTATCAAGTTTCAGATGAAGAAGGTAATGACTTTGAACGTTGCTGTCGCCAACGTAGAGATGGACAAGCAACAGGTTTTCGCAAACACCCAGCTTGCTGCAAACTTTTTGGCATCTTTGTTGAAAAAGCAGTGGCAGAACATTGGCTCCATGTACATCAAGAGTACCATGGGACCAGTTAGTCAGATCTATTTTTAAATCAATATTAGACAACTTAGTATTCTCGAAAACATATTATTGAATACATGTTTTATGTCATATCGAGGTTAGGACATTCTACATATCATCAAGAAAAGACTTTACGGTGAAAATTGATATGGCTTCTACTAGATTAGGAAATAATGAATTATCAACCTTTTTTCGTAAGCTGACAATAATCCATACACCGTTTCATTGCCATCGCATGCCCCTAATAATAGAAATTACTCGCAATAAATGTTATGATGGCTTGTGGTTTCCTAAACGAAAACGTGTGAACATGTTTCACAGTTCTGAATGACGAGTGTACCTTACAACTTCCAACGGTATTCGATGGTATTAGCTTGATAAAGATGAAAATGATGACTCTTTCCTTCTAATTTCGACACATGCTTTAGGCTGAAAAGCGTCCTTCAGGAAGGAGCTCATAAACGATCGTTTCTAGCACCACTTCGCCAGATTGAACACTCCTATATAACTGAGAATGAAAGCGTTGTCACGAATATGCTTTTATTTCACGGCTTTGGCTCTCCTGGATATACAAATTAGATGCCATGCAAATTCGAGTACCGGTAAGTCTTCTCCAACTACTGGGAAGGCACCAGGAGGAGGCTGGAACGATAATGAAATCGAAATGTTAGATGCCGCCATAGTGGAAGAACTTGAGACATCGACGGGTACAGAAAGCGGCGAGCATCGTTCTCGAAAAGAAATAACAAGTAGTTTTGTAGAAAAGACAAATGAACTGCTTGGTGAGAATCACTCCGACCTTCGGAGATTTGACCATGCCGACGGTAGCCGTCATAATGATACATCTATGCCTTCCTCCTTATTCAATTTTCAACGATATTTTGAAGATTCAACGACAGATCATACTACCGGTAGAAGGAAGAATTTGGATGAAGAAGGGCTGAAGAGGGTGCAAATTTTGTACAGATACTTTGGTAGAGGAAGAGCAAGGAGGCGGATTGATACCAGTATTCCTTTCATTCTTTTGGGAGGCAATATAGATCATTGGACCAAGTTGGGTGAAGCCTTAAGCCAAAAAGGATTCAATGCAATCGCATGTGAGTTCCCAGCTAATAGTACCTCTTTCGATCCCACGGAGAGAATGCTTGGGAATGAATTAGTAAGCACGATTCTAGATGCTCTGCGATGGCGCCGAGCAATCGTCGTGGGCTGTGATACCTGCGGTGCCATAAGTACTCTAGAAGCTGCCAATTATCTTGCGCCAGATAAAGTTCTTGGCGTAATGTTGTGCGGCAGTTTTGAAGGAATTCATAGATATCTTTTACATGAAATGGAGTTTGATTTTGATCCCAAGCATCATCTGATGCTTGATGAATACCTACTACGTCACGTGGATTGTCCAAGTGGAATTATTTCCGACGGTAATTCATTGAAACGAAAGCAAGGCTTTGGAGAAACCTCGGAATTGATGTTTATGAGTGAAGATTATGATAATTTGCGATGTGTCATTCTTGGAGGGGGCGAAGCTCCTCATCGACGAACGCCTGAACAATTATCATGGGTTCTAGCACGTTTTGTCGAAGAAAAAATTGTTGGCTTATCTGGTGTTAATTTAAGTACGCCGACAAAAAAGCTTATTCATCGAGACTCGAACACATTCAGGAAAAACCACCTTGATTCTCTTGACACTCTTTCGTCATCGATGTATCTCACACTTTTAGATTTGAAAGAAACAATGCTATCACCGCAATCAGTGCTTGTATCTGGCCGTTTGATTGCCTACGCACTTCTTTACATTGCATGTGGAAAAGCAATAGTCACGCAATATCGAAGCATACAAAATGCTTTTTCTGCAATTCAAGTTTCATGTAATTATCTAAGAAAATGGCAAAAACAAATTATGAGCTTTCTATTTTGTGAGTGGACTAGAAAGCTTGGGATTGTTTTCTTTCCCTTTCGATTTACTTTCAAACCATTAAGAAGGTCAAGATCACGTGATGCCTTTCAAGATAGTCCCGAATTCACAACATCAATGATTGACGAGGAAGGAAATGGCTCAAAAGACAACGGTATGAATAAAGAGGATAAATATGAACTTACAACGCCGACGATCGATGGCAAAGGAAATGATCCCAACCCCGATGACGTGGACGATGAAAAAGTTAATGAAAAAGATTTTATTCCCTTTTATTTTAAATTTGGGACCTTTTCCGTATGATTTAATGGAATGTCTGAATTTCAGGCTTTGTAAATATCATATAACTTTGTTGACATGTGCGATGTGGTACAAATAATATGTATGTGGTACAAATAATATGTAAAGTAACAAAAAATGTTTTATTAGAGTAAATAATCTCATATTTTAATGGACTACCAGAAATATCTCACGACAAACATACAAGAGAAAGCTCGGCACTAGGTACAGTTTGATGACAAAATATAAAGCTCTATATTATCTTTCCGGCTTGCCATCATAGTTATCTAAATGCATTCTACTGTAATCAGCTGCAATATTCGGTCGCCGGCGAACAAAGTGACGTGATGAAGGTGGTATCATTACTTCAGGTTTGTTTTCGCCTTCATCCTGTAAAAGATTCAAATAACCTTGTTCTCGTCCATAACTATAGGACTCTCTTAAGGAACTCCTTTCGTAAGGAGTACCTATCGAAGAAAGGGAGGCCCTACGCAATATTTGATCAACATCGGGCAAATGGGATTCCTCATCTACTCTGGAGAAGAAAGATGAAATATTTGAAGATGAGGCACACTCATTTGGTGGTTTATGTTTTGATTCCGAAAATATATCCTCATGGTAGCTCTCGTCCATACGGTGATTCCTTTGCCATTCCGATTCTTCATTTTTTTCTTCTATGAACAATTGATGCAAGTAATTATCAAAATGATTCGGATTTACGTCATCAAACACTGAATTAATTTTTGTATCGGATGGTTGTTTTTCCGGTTTTAGATCCAAATTGGCGCTAAGCTCGCAACCGTGGTCAGTTGTAACATTCCTCTCACAAGTTTCCGCCGGTAATGGCCGAAGTTCTTCCAAAGCATAGAAGTTGGGCTCGATTTTTTTCTCATCTTCTTTTGCAATTTTTAATCCGACTTTTGCTTTTCGTCGCATCCTTCGGACCAAATGAGTCATTCCTCTCAAAAACAAGGAGTGGAAGTAACAGCCCTTATCAGGGCCCTTCGCATTGACTCTTCGGAAGCGCCACAAGTTTAGTTGTCGGGAAAAACTTGAGTACTTCTTTTGTTGAGGAAAGTAAATAGGCATCAAGATTTTTTCAAATGAAGGCATATCGTGTACTTTGAATGATCTGCCATGCGGCATCCACGAAACCACATGACTAAACTCTGGCCTGTTAAACAAAATGTCGTTCAGCATATTAAAAAGTGTTTCTGGAAAGACATAATTACACGGGCGCTCCATGAAAGGAGGAGGCGGAACAAGAACATTCCGTACACTGGAATCACTTCGCTTCTTATCGCTTGAAGCAACCAATACTGAGACATCAGTTCCAATGATTGCTTTTGTTTCATCGAGGTGCGACGGTACGAGAGAAAAATCGAGATAAACTTTGAAACAGTTAATGATGTCGGTTTCTGACGATTTTTCCGATGACGATCTATTCAGCTGATCGGCAATGGTTGGATTATTAAGCATCATTTGTTATGATTTAAGCGAAAGTTGCAATGTTGGGAATTAAGCGAAAGAAGTCGAAATAGGACAAGGAGTCAATTTCTTTCACTCTGGTCCTAAATTATGTGATGTAAGTAATTTGTGAATTGGTCTTAATTTCTTGTGGTCGTTCCGTATGAAGTTTTCAGTGAGATCTTCATTCGAAATGACTCACAAGACATTCCAAATGACACACATGAAGCTCCAAATGACAATTATAGTTTCGATCTTGCTCGAATACGGGTCTAAGACTGCATAGCAATGAGATCTTCTCGTTAAGAAATGGTGTCTTTTAGTCTTTCATGAATGTTATTCGAAAACGTGGTTCACAAAAAAATATCATTCCGTTTGTATTACTTTCTATTGAAGTTATTTGTGAGCTGCTACTTATGTTATTTATTATCAATTTTTGCAAATATAGCGATTCGCGGTTGACGCGAAGGTTCGAATAGTGGATTTCAATGGAAATACCTTTCCTAAAGAAAATATATATAGAAAATAGACTGTCTCTACCAAGTAACCATATCCGACTCCGCGGCAGGGATGGGCGCGAAGTATCATCCAATTGCACCCTTGCTTTTCAATACAAGAAAGCAGGTTACCCATTCGATAATTTTGTTGAAGCATTGCGAGCCATCCGAGAAATGCGGCATTGGACGACTATGATGCTTTCAAGCCCGTATGGAAAGTTAACACAAAATAGAACGTCTCTATCGAGTAACCATATCCGACTCCGCAGCAGGGTTGGGCGCGAAGTATCATCCAATTGTACCCGTGCTTTTCAATTAATATCGTAGCAAGTTTCCCTTTCGAGAACTTGCTTTAAACGTTGCGAGACACTAAAACATTGCGGCATTGGATGACTTTCATGCTTTCATGCCCGGTATCTGCGACGTGAAACTCATCTGACATTTAACTCGAAGTATCGTAAACGCAAAAGGGTTTGGCTATTACGGGGTAGAATGTCGATTGGAATTTTTCTCCTGCAACGAAATTAAGTTACTCCGAAAAGGGCTTTTAACGTACAATAAAGAGGAGTGGAAAGTAGAAAACGATGGTGTTGATGTCAAAGCAGGGCTGCAGCAGAATATATAGGATTTGACTACTTTGAATGACAACCTCTTCATCTTCGTCATATTAATTTTAAGTTATCACCTTAACTTAACGTGTTCCTAATCAAGAGAATCTCCCAATACTTTTTTGTTATGCGCATTTCAGAGAGTGCCTAGTCAGCTACTATGATATTGACGTCGGATGACCTAAACTTGGATTCTCGTATCTTCTTCTTTATTTACAGTTGTTTGAAAATTCTTTCCATCTTCTTCTTCCAAAGAACTGAAACTTAGCGATAAATGCCAACTATCATTCTGAAACGAACCATACCGAGAAATGATACATGTGCATTTGTAAATTGAATGACCTAAGCTTCGGCTGATCTGCCCAAATATTTTTTTTGTCTCCTTCGCCTTGCTTCGGATCTCTAGTATTGATCCAATCAGCAAAAAGACTCTAAAAAGCACAAAAAGATTGGAATTGATTCGCTTGTGGTTGGTCAATTTGGAGATATAAAAAAGGGATTCAAGAAGGTGATCTATTTCTAGCTAAGGCGGCAGCAGAATTGCACCGAGCAGGAAGCATGACTCCTTAACGCTCTTCGGACTACAAAAAGAAAGGTACTTACGCTATATTCAAGAAGATTTTAATAGTGGCGTTGGGATTTATAGCAATTAGGACTGACAGATAATTAATGAAACTCTGGGTATAATGTATGAGAATAGAAAAAGATGCTGCTATTTAGGTGGCATGTGCCGGAAACTTTCGGGGTTACTCTATGTTCTCATAATATGGACACTCGTGTTTCAATAACAGGAAAATTGACGAAAGTAAATATCGATCATATACAACAATTGATACTATTCCTCTTTCGATCCAATGACATATGAAGAGGTCGAGTCCTATCCTATATTTTACGGTCTGTACCAATTACAAGAATAGATGTTAACAATTAAAATATACAGTTGGAACTAGTGAAACCAGCGGTACGTTTTGTGCTCAATGACGTGAATCTCTCGAAAATGGAGATAAACGGTTCAGCGGAAATGCACCACGGAGGCACAACCTACACGGTATCTTGAAAGATATAAGATCATTAATAACGGAGCTTATCGGGAGATCATTGACGATAAAGACTGAAATGCCGCCTCGTACAAGATTTGGGATTTGAGGCACCAATGTGTTGTTTTCCGTGATCTGCCTGGTTTCTTTTTTATGTAAACTTTTTTGTCAGGTTCGTGAGGAACTCAATTCTCTGAATTATTTCAAGGTCATGTCTGGTTATCAGATCTTTGAGACGATTTGACTTCCTCGAAATTTGCCCTATTACATCGATGTGTCATAGCCCAGCAACCGCAACGAACATCATGTGTTAACCTACATAGTTTGCGTTTTCGCTAAAGAAGAATCAGGCCTTTTGAAATGACAGCATCAAGATAACAAAGTTAAGCATATTGTTGTATTGAATTCTTGTTTATAGTCGCAATTAGCTTTTCTACGAAAACCATCAATTACGCGAGAGATCTGCGACTGACTGTTGTTGTGTGGAGAATAGGTTCAACGTAACCACCTTAACCCGTACCTCCAATGTGCAGTTTAACGGACATTAATAACAATGCCCTTCGCACCACATTAGCATTTGATCCATTCAAAATTCCTGTCCGACTCGTCCTCACTCTTCTTTCTTAGTCATAAAGTTAGAAGTAAGGGAAGGCGTGGTTTCCTCCTTCCAAGGCAGCCTGGGTGGCAACACCAGAGAAGGCAAGCATAGCAAGACGTCCATTCTGCAACTCCTTCAACTTCATCAAATCAACCTCTTCCTTGGTCTTATCAACAAGGAATCGAAGAGGGTCCAATTTAAAGTCACCAGCCTCACGGTCGCTTTCGCCCTTGGCAACCTGGACAAGAACGGCACCGCACGAGATCTCAATAAGGAAGGCAGCAGTTAGCATGAACCCCATACTTCCCTGCTGAACCATAGTGTCATGGGCGGAGAAGGAGTCTGGGATATTCTCAACACTGTAAATAGATCCGGGGAAACGAAGAGGAGTAGGCCCGAACGCTCCATCAGCAGCCAACCATCCTGTCCAGGCCATCATGGCAACACGTCCATGCTTCAACTCGGCCTCACGCATCCAGTAAAGAGTACTGATACCCTCGACTTCCTCCCACTGAGGAGGCTGGATGAATCCAGCGAAGTTCTTGGGGATGGAGGAGAGGTAAAAGGGATCAAATCCGAAGTCTCCTACCATACTTCCATCGAGGTTGATCGGTCGAGGAAGGAAGGGAACGGCCTTTGAACGTTCTGTCTTGTCAACCATGGAATCCCACATGCGCTCGGGCGTGGCGCACATCTGGCTGGATGCCTGGGTGGTAGCAGCAGGAGCGAAGGCGGTGGCGGTGGAAGCCAAGAGGGCGGTGATAGCAGCGGTGAAAGTCTTCATGGTTCGGATAGGTTATACTCTGTATCGGAAAATCGTTCTGTTTCGCGAGAGAGAGAGATACGAG
>Ga0115008_10004216_pt1 | contig 11951 bp, 10 predicted proteins | sample FraStrMetagenome_FD_87164 | JGI IMG/M metagenome (GOLD analysis project Ga0115008, IMG submission 87164) | Marine eukaryotic phytoplankton communities from Arctic Ocean - Fram Strait ARC3M Metagenome | ecosystem: Environmental > Aquatic > Marine > Oceanic | place: Fram Strait | collected...
AATCCAGAATCCAGTCCAGTCCAGTCCAGTCCAGTCCAATTGAAAAGAATTTGCATCCATTGACTCGATACGATACAGAACAATATTCCAACCATGTGCGACGTGAACACCGACAACACCCACAAATCTTCACTCTCCTCCATACTCCAGACAAAACGAAACATCTTTCCAAAGAACGCTATGAGCATATATTCTCCTTACACCGTTCATCCTCCAACCGCAGCAGCAGCAGCAGCAGGTATGAGCAAACATTCGAGTTTTTCCTCCACTACTTCGGCAACGTCTACGTTATCGAGTACGTCGTCGTTGAGATCGTTTTCGATGGGAGATCCGCATTCGCCGATTGATCTTTCGAAGCATTTGCCTTGGGTGAAAGAGAAGTATTGTACCAGTGGTGGTGGTAGTGGTAATGCGAGTTTGGGTGTTGGTTCGGATTCGTCTTCGTTGGAGGAGTTGCCTACCCCTGCTGCTGCTGTTGCTTCCGAACCCGTGGATTTGGATATTTTGAATAAACTGGGATTGTCCGATGCGGTGGCTTCGAATAATCAAGATGTGCCTACAGGGAAGCGTTTGATTATGAGAAGAAGTTCGAGGAAGGATTCCTTTAGGAATGTTCCACTTAAGTCCATTCTGAGGCAATCAAGCTTTTCGAATTCAAGTAATTGCATGGACGGAGTTCAAGACAAGTATTCGTTACAGGATGACGAAGAGGGTGTTCTGTGTGAAGGTTTTAATAGATCGAAAGGTTGTCCTTCGCGGTCGAAATCTTGGACCTTCCCTCGAGAATCGGGTAAGCCGGGCAAAAGTAATCGCATTAGAAGCAAGTCCATGAGCAATTTGTATAAAGTGTCATTTAACAACCGAGTGAACGTTTTGGGGTTCAAACGCACCAAAGAAGAGGAGAATGAAACTGATTTAAATGGTTGGTTTTCATCTGAGGAGCTTGTAGAATTTAAAAACAATGCCATGAAGGAAATTCGGCAATTTCGAGCTCGTAAAGCCAGGTTGATGGCACAATCGAAAGAAGCTCATGGTTACTCAGGTGTCGACTGTGCTCAGTTACTAAATGAAATCAGAGATATACTTGTTGTTGATTGCCATGATATATTTCTCAAGCTTTTTGCTCATTCACTTGCTCAATTAATGCCTCATGTTAAAGTGGTGACAGCAACATCTGCAATGGAGGCAATGAGCCGTATTGAGGTTTCCAAGCTTTCGTCTTCAAATCCCTCTGTCCATGGTTTCGATATAATCATCGTAGAAGAACGACTTCATAGGGTCAGCTCACGAGGTCCTATACACAAGGATCCTAATCATTGTATCAGTCGATCACCAGCATCTGTTAATGAACTTTTCCAAATCAATAATGCGCAGATACACGCTGGCGACATTTCTGGGTCGAACTTAATATCGCATCTAAATGATGTCAAGAGACTCGAAGTTAATACGAGGGAATCTCTAATCATAGGAGTATCGGCATACTTGCAAAATGATGAAACAAAGTTAAAAGATGCCGGGGCTGATTTATTATGGTCAAAGCCCCCACCGACGATGGATGAATTGTTACGAAACAAGATACTGCAAGCCATCGTTTTGAAACGCAGCAATCAAAAGATTTGAAGTATGCACTAATCTCTTGTCATGCAAAATAGATTCCAGTAGAAAGAAATTACAATGTAGTATGTATAAGAAATAGCAATGTTTATAATTTGAGGTTTATTTTGTATTTAACTTACGAAGTAGCAAAGCGCAGGTAGGACGAGTAAACTGGTTGTGAACTAGAAGATATGCTTGCATTAATCAAAATATAGATCGAAATTGCGACCTTATTATCGACCGTGTTCACTTCTTCCATTGCAGTTTTCTCATTTCATTATCTGGCGAACTCTTCAACGGTGAATATGTCAAGACTTCTTCCATTTGCTTAAGAACGATGAACGATACCCGTTTTCTTTATTCTCCGCTCCATTCAAATATCTGCCAACCCATACACCACTTTCGCATGGGATCCACTTGGATTAGACAACTTGCAAAACTGATTCCTGTCCGAATTTATTTATCCCAGACACCTCCTATTTACTGAAAACTGACGACTATTTCCATTTTATATCTTGCTCTTTGACAAATAACTAGACGAAATATTCATCGAAATGTAAAGAATTATTCTCTCATACGTAATCAAAGTTTCTGAACTACTAAGCTTTGTAAACGTACATGGACAGTGTCATACAAGTGATGATAGTTTAGATTTTGACAAGAAGAAGATTTATCTTTAAAGATTGTTCTAACCTTCTGACTAAAAGTAATCTTCAGAGAAAAGAAAATTCACAACAAAGATTTATTCAATTACCAGATCAGCGATTGCTTTTTGAATGTCCCTGCAGTGTGAGATTCTTGAAAGAAAGAAACCTTCAAAACGTTTTTCGGTTTGTGCCTCGTCAATGTAGATATTTTCTGATTCTCCAAAATAATGAATATCAAGTGCCGAATGAACAGATTTGTCGGTACTCTCTCTCTGTAACATCTTATGTTTCAGGCTTAAAAGCTGTGAAACGCATTCACTAACTTCCGAGCAATCATTGAAACTTGCAAGCTTCTCAACTCCAATGGAGGTATAAAGTTTCATATAACTATGTAAGTTCTTGAGTGAGCGTTGTTTCTCCATTTCGTTGATGAACTGGAAAATTTGAAGATTATAAGTCTGTAGATTCAATCCAGGAGGTAGAGTTTTACTATAGTCGGGCACCGCCGGATCAATAAATTTCGGACAAGCAAACCCAAAGAGACTGTCATATCCCTCTTCACCGCCATCAATCTTGAGAAGTTGCGAGCCGAACTTGTCTCGAACTAAATATCCAACACTATCGCGATTGCGTCCATCCAATAAAACAGTGCTAGCGGGGCAAATATTGACCAGAATCGCTAAAAGCGCCAACATGCGATCGAATTGCTTTTGGAACTGCTGCTGATCGCTTCCTACCAGCACAGCAAGTTGTCCACTCTTCGTTGCACGTTGAATCTCAGAACAAATATCTTCCAGCACAGCAATTGCATCTTTGTATCTATTTAACATCAAAAAAGCCACTCCGGCATGATAAGCTAAACTTATTTTCGCCTGAAAAACTTCGCCTATAGCACCATCATCACGAGAATTTAGAATAATGTCTATCTCTAGTACATCCAAACAAGACGTGTAGTCTGCCAACAAGCACTCTAAGCGCGACAAGGCCACGGCAGCAAAAATACCCAAATTTTTAATGCCCATTTTACCGCTGGTTGCGTCAATATTCTCTGGTAAACTAGAAGCAGCTTCCATAAAACTATGTAAGTAAAACATAACCTTAGAAACTGTCCACGCATCCTGGTTTTGACGAAGAAGTTCCCAGTCTTCCTCTTTTCTCTTGTCACTGCTAGACGTCCTATACTGACAAAACCCCTGAAATTGATAAACAAACTCATGCATAATATCAAACGCCCATTCGGGAATAATTAGCAAACCATCAGAACCCTCGGAGAGGAGAACGTCAAACAAGGTCGTATAAACCTCCCATCCAGCAAGGCGATCACGACACGATGGCCTCGATCGCGATACAGCATGAAGATGGCGTGCCGTAAACTCATTGTATAACGCTAGGAACAATCCTTCGCCAGCACACTCACTTGCAATTGCTTCCGCAGAAGGCCAAGGTCCATGGGAAAAATACTTGTTTCATAATTACAAACGAGTTGGTAAAACGAAACGAAACGAAACATTGAGTAAAATAAAAGGTTTGAAACCAAAACTTTTTTAAAATGGAAACGAATCATCTTTCACACTGCTCCCCTTCCCAAAATACAGCATGTAGATGCATTCATATATGCAACGTCACACTCCACTGACTTACCTTCCCAGAAAGTTCGCCTAAGGTGCTTTTATACAACACTTTCTGCTCCTTTTCGATCATAGACCGCCTTGACGAATCATGTAGATCGAATACAAAGTCCCGTAGAGGAGCTGGGAGGCATGCATCTGGATTATCGGCCATGGTATTTACTCAGTGTAGGTGTAGTGTACTGACTCCTCTCTCCCTCTCTCTCTCTCTATATATATATATATATATTATTGCAATATTATAAATACCAACACTGTTCGTTGTTTAGTTTACCGGTAGCCTATTCGCTCTAGCTTTCTTCTAGCTCTAGAAAAAGAGAACGGGAATTGGGCTTGAAGGAAGAACCATTGGAAATGTGAGGTTTGCGTTGTGCGAACTTTGACGACCGCCATTCGTTCGTACGATGTTCCGGTGCCGATGTGCTGGAATTGATTTCTTTTTTTTTTTTGAGTGAGAAACATGAGACCTTGTTTCAGATCTTCTCCTCCTTTCACCATCACGCGAAACGCTTACTACTACTTCCTCTACAAAGTATTGTACAATTTTAAAAATCAAATCATTCATTTGAATTTGAAATACGTAGAGGTGTTAGATATGTGGGCAGTCCCTCCCTTATTCGAGTTATACGATTGTATTCAAAAGCCCAGTGATCCCATTGGAAAACGTATGCGAGCTGCGTATTTCCTTCGTCATCATTACGAGGTCAATGATAAACATAAAGAAGGGGAAGAAGATCAACATGATGAGTTGATGAAGGAAAAGATACGGAGTGAAATTATTCAAAATTTGGGTATTGCCTTGAAGTTGTCGAATCATGGAAGTTTGCTGAGACATGAATTTGCATATGTATTGGGTCAAATACGCGATCCGTTGGCATGTTCAGTTTTGGAAGATGTTCTTGGAGATGATGCTGAATGCGTGATGGTTCGTCATGAATGTGCAGAAGCTCTGGGTGCAATTGGGGATAAGAGGAGTTTACCGTTGCTGCAAAAGCTTACTAACGATGATCACTTTGAAGTTAGTGAGACTTGTGGCCTTGCCGTTGATTATATGTTGCTTAAGACAGATGTAGCTTGTGCGTGTATGATGAGCCCGTATAATAGTGTGGATCCTGCGCCGGCAAGTCCAGAACATGCTAACTTATCATCGAAAGAAATAGGTATCATCTTGCTGGATAGTAGTTTACCATTATTTGAACGATATAGAGCAATGTTTAGTTTACGGAATCGTGGAGGGGACGAGTGTGCTATCGAACTCGGTGAAGCCCTAGTCAAAGATCAATCTTCAGCTACGTTTCGCCACGAAGTTGCGTATGTACTTGGACAAATGCAACGAGATATTTCTGTAGAAGCTCTTCATGCTAGCCTCGAACGGCCAAACGAGCATAGGATGGTTCGGCATGAGTCAGCAGAGGCTTTAGGAGCGATAGAAGGTCGTTGGGATGATTGCGAAAGAATACTTCGTAAATTCATGGACGATGACGATGATGTGGTGAGAGAGAGTTGTGTCGTCGCTTTAGATGCAGCTGATTACTTTGGACACAATGATAATGAGAATGGATGTAGCGAAGGCAGCAATGAGAGTGATGCTATTGAGAAAAGTTTAACTTTTGCTGGTTCAAAAGCTGGTGGATGCAAAGAGACTTACAAAGGAATAGAAGTCGGATTTGAATATGGCATCGAGCATGTGAAACGAAATCACTTCAACACTGTTTAGCGGTGATCATTCTATTGTATTTGTTCCATGCCTTCCTCTCGAAAACCTACCGTTACGCTACGAAGTTTCACTTGGCTTCATCAGGGCGTTTTGTGGAGACTTTTTCATTGTCTATCTTATGATCCATTCAATATGATCAGCTGCAGATTGTACTCCTCTATCAGAGTAGCTCTTTTGTTCTTGTCATTCAAAGCAAATATCATAACGCCACCTGGACTCTTTAATCGATCACGTCAAAGTCAACTAGATTACCGTTGGGTTCGGGAAACTTAACAATACGTCATTCTCCATCTGGAACACAATACTTGATCGAACATTCGAGAGGATTCTTTTTTCAATTATATACCCTTAGATTATATTAATTATCTATTAACAATGGAATAGAGATGAGATGAGATTTTCGTGCTACAGTGTTCTGACTGCCTTGACTTTCATTCTTTCTACGTACTCGTATAAGAAATAGATATTTTGTCTCGAGCATACGATGGAGTAGGCTGTGATATTCTAGATAAGAGTAGACGAGATTGTGAGCAAGTACAAATATAGGTTGGCAAGGCCTTCGGCAAAGGGTGCCCCCTCCTCGGATGTAAATGCTGGCTCTTGCAGAGGAACGAAAAGAGCATGTGTGGTAAGAGGGGTGACCATGGTGATCGTCGCAGGATCCTGTTTGCTCATTATGATTGATGTTTTGTGTGAGGATGTTGTGCTCGCGGGATTGTTTGGAACTGTTTTTCTTTTTTCTTTAGCGATATGTGTGATGTGTGTAATGTAAATGTAGTGATGAAAATGGCAGAACTCGTCTAAACAGGACTTTTGAGCGTTAAAAATATTTCAGCACAGAGTCTACAAAAATGAAAAAAGTAGAAGACGATTGTTGAGAGAAAACACATCAAAGTCAAGTTACAAACACTCTAGGCACGTTAATCTTATCTTATAATATCAAGAATGAAATCGAAAGCAACCGAAGCTATATCATCATCATCATCGAACAACGAATCCTTTCGAATTGTGTCCGATCAAGTGGTATATTCAAGATGGAGAAAGATTCTTAGGCGTGTGGTTGAATTTCCCAACGGTAACGTAGTGGACTATGATGTGATCGATCAAAAGAGTCCAGGTGGCGTTACGATATTTGCTTGGAATAGCAAGATAAAACGAGCTACTCTAGTAAAGGAGTATAATCCGGGTTGTCATAGACGCTTATATGGTACTGCAGCAGGTTTGATTGAAGACAAACATGAAAATTGCGGCAACAACAACAACAACGACATTGCAAAGGTGGCGGCACAGTGCGAGTTGGAGGAGGAGTGTCATTTGAAGGGAGGAACGTGGTATCGATTGACATCTGAAGGTTCAACTGTACCGATGACTAAATACGATGTAACGGAAATAACGCCATATCTTGTAATCGACGCACAATATGTCGCAGATGCGAAAAGTCTTGATGATGAAGAGGATATTGAAATTATTACCAACATAACCATTGATGAGATATTCGGTTTTATTAAAAATGGCAAAATGAATCTTGTGGGAGCGTTCGCTTCGATGTTAGCAATTGAAAAGCTACGAGAGCTTGGCGAAATCGAATGAAGATTTCAGTGAATTTTCGAACTTCGATCATACGAAATAATTCGTTGAATTACCTGATTTCATTGCTGCATACTTCTTCCTTGCTACAATTAGTTTGAAGAATTAAGTCTGTCTTATTTTTCACTATTGACTTAGTGTCAACCTTTTCTTAGAATTACAGGCATTCTTACTCTCAAAGTTATTGAAGCCTCCGTCGAAGTGAATTCTACTAATTTTCATGTTGTAACAACTGGGGTAATTAGTCTAGCTACTCGACATCTTTTTGAAGTTGATTATGTCAAAATTGACCGCTAAAACACGGAGAAAAGTGACCTATTTCATTATGTCATGGCGAAAAAATTGATTGCATATGTTCGTATCGATTTTTCGAACCACTCTTCCTTTCCTCATGACTCGTGAGTCATGAAGTACCAAGGAAGACTGGAAGAAGCTTCGTCGCTTGTGGACGTATCTTCATGATATTATTGATTACCACAAATCATTGCGACTGTGACTGAGGATTTGAAGGAGTTCCAAGCCTGGGTTGATGCTTCATATGTTACACGCATGGATATGCGATGTCACACAAGTGGATGTCTTACTTTTAGTAGACACGTATTCAAAGCAAAATTTTAAAACTCAATACTAAGAGCTTAGCGGAAGCTGGGGTTATAGGAGCAAGCGATTGCCCCCTTGGATTATTTGGATGAAAATATTTATAAAATATCAAGGTTTTGAAATGACTACTTGTGTGTTCCATCAAAAAAAAAGATAATGAAAGCGAGATTGATTTAATAACAAATGAATGTTCTTCCGCTGGTGAAACATCTGGACATATCAACATTCGATAATTGTTTATTGAGGATGAAGCGTGAGAAATGATTGCCGATTTCTTTACGAAGCCTTTTCAAGGTTCATTACTTAAAATGACGAGAAATTTTTAATGGGTATTACAACATCTTCACCAAATGTGATTGACGAGATCGCATACGGAAATCAAACGAAATCACGTACCACATAGTTAAAGGTAAACATGAAAACTTCCAATGAAAAGAAGTTATGAAAACATCGTGTAATAATGAGGTAGTGTACACATTATTTAAGTTAATCCAAAAGCAAAGGGATAGTTTAATTTACTTCCTCGCTATTTGAAGTGGTTCATTAATAAAAATTTACGTTGTTTGATTCATTTTAATAATTTGGTATCCGCGATCATACCATATCCAAGTTTAAACAAGATAAATGTTCGAAGATACCGATATTGTATTTTTGTCTACACGTGGAACCTTGCTTCTTTGTGTTGATGGGGATGACGGCACACCAGTAAAATAGACATTATTTTTCAATCACATCAAAGTCAAAGATGAGGGTCTCAATTATACCTATTTTAAGTATATTATCGCTGTTATCCTTATCATGTATTACCTTATGCTACGGAGAAGAAACTACAGTTGATGTTGATTCTGTTCTCGTTGAGGATCAGCAAGAGATGCAGGAGGACGATCCATCTCCAGTTGTCAATGAACCAGCTACTGACAATACTGTGCCTGATCCCGATGAACAAACGATAGATTTGGATGAATTAGAAAAGAATGAAGAGGAAGGTATAACTGATTTAGACGAGGAGGAACATGTGATAGAGGCTGATGTTGATTCTATTGTTGCAGAGGAATCTTTGTCAGAAGCGGATGTCGTTGCAGATGCCGATGAGGCTCCTGTCAATGATGAAATGAACGAGGTGACAGAGGAAGAGGAGGTGGCGGAAGCTGTCAAACAGGAAGGTCCTTTCATTGATTTATTTGGAGATTCTCTGTTGTCTTTAGAGATTGTGAATGCCAGTCATGCGAGTCTTAATCAGTTTTATACCAATGAAGCCTTAGCTGGTAAGAAGGTGATTGGATTGTACTTCTCAGCTGATTGGTGCGGGCCTTGCAGACAATTTACACCGGAGCTAGTTAGCTTTTATGAGAAAATGAATTCCAGGAAAGGGAAGAAAGATGATTTCGAAATAGTTTGGGTGTCTAGATGTAGGGATTATGATTCGTGGGGTCAGTATTTTACACATATGACTTGGTTGGCGATGTCGCCTGAAGAAGCTATGGGAGCTCGTGGGCAAATGTTAAGCGAAAAGTACAAAGTAAAGGGAATTCCTTCATTAGTATTACTGGACGATACTGGTTCAGTTATAACAACGGAAGGCCGCAGCAAGATACCACAGGTAAGTAAAAATCGCAGTATATGCTTTTCACAAATAGTGTCGAATATAACGTGCTTTCTATTTGAAAAAAAAGGACAAAGCGGGAATTGGATTTCCATGGAGAAATCCTATGGCTCAACTTTACATAACAGTAGTCCCGAAGAGTGTACGGCATATGATTAAATCTCAAGTTACAGATTTGAAATCCAACCTTGTGAACAAGATGAAGTCTTTAGTTGGACTAAAGAAAGCTACTGCATAGAGTACTAGAGTAACATAATAAATGAAATCTCCAGGTTTAAAGACTAAATCTTTATGAATTTATTGATTGCGATTCGTCTCTAACATGTTTTCAGGTAGTTATTTTTCTTCATCTCCCGAACATGGATGTTCGGCCTTTCCTAAGTAAATGTGCTGGTTATCGGCAAGCTTGGGTGATCTAAAAGATTCACTTCGAGTTGTGCTATCAAGATCACAATGAGTTCCAAGTTTGAAGGGAAGGGATGCTTAAAAATTCGACGAACTCGAAGAGAAAATTGACCAACGGATGATTGAAATTATCCATATAATCGACACATATTTCCTGAACGCGAAGCTGAGTGTTACTTCACCTTTCTTGGACTTATTTAGTTCTTCTTATAAATCCCTGCTTGACTTAATATCATCGCTTGTACTTACAAGAAGTTGAACCAATTTGTCTTACGTACTCTTCAAAACTTTAAGTAACCATTTAGCCATCAACGCTTACTTTGTAATGTTTTTCATTGCTTCGGGCTCTATCATTTAATTATTTTGCTTCCTTATTGCTACTACACTTTATGTTGTCGAAACAAGACTTTTCTTTTGAAAGATGGATTTTTCTTTGGGAAAAGATAAAAGTTCAGTATCAAATATCTTAGGGTTTCTGTGGAATATTTCGTATTTGTCAATTTATGTACAAAACAGAACGTACACTGTACCTTAATTGATTTTTCAGCATATATACTTTAGTTGTTAACATCACATCTACGAGAATCTCGATAGATTTTTATAAAATCAAACAAGTTATCGAAATTAAAAATTTTGCGCGAGAAAATAAAACCCGGGATCACTTCTGAACAAATGCATTTGCTAAATTAACCATCAACTTTAAGATCCGCAAATTTTCGGAATAAATTTGAACAGCTCTTTTCACCGGGTTCGCAAGAATTAGGACAGTGCGTCCTCTTTCAGCAATTCAACATTCGCAAATCCAACATTTTGTTCAAGGGCATTATACCAGCCAGGCTTTACAGGCATTTTGTGCACACGGTCAACAGCGTCGAAACCAGATATCACTTTGCCGAAGCAAGGATCAGCTTCAGAAGCAAGAGCATAGCTTGATTGTCCCCCTGGTCCATGGTTTTTCGTGTTGTCGACAGTCGAAACGTACCAATCAGGGCCACCAGGCCTACCAGCAAATCCGAGTGTGTACTTTTCGTGAGGAAATTCCGGTGAATATTCCTGAAATGCGACACTTGTAAGGCGATTTTCTGTAAATCCCTTTCTGAGATTTTTTCCTTCACTTTTGTAGTAAGGAGTGGGCCCAGCCTGAATCACATGATGGGCATTTCGATGAAATGAGGTGCCAACTAATAAACCGTGTGATACCATTTCCAAAAAATGATGAACTGAATGAGGCATTAAATCCAAAGGTGCCATCTCAACGACGAACGTGTTCGGACCAGTGTCTTCTTCATCTTCGTGGCCCTCCTCAGGAGGGAAATCCAATGTAAACCTTATTTTATAAGGCCCCTCACCAAATCTACCAACAAAAAATAAACATACTACCGTCAGTAACAACGTTTGAAAAGAAAATCTGATACAATCACAATAAACACAACACGTACTGTTCCAGAACATCATGCTTAGAATGCCGTTGAATTTCGCCCTTCATTACATTGAGCCGATTTAGAACTTCCTTCCTAATTTTCTCCTCATCATCCTTCTCTTTCTCCTTTTGATCTCCTCGAAGAGCCGCCTGTTTCTTCTCCTCTCCAAGTGTGGCCACCTTCGCTGAAATCGACTCGGTCTTAACCTTTTCCATCTTATAAGCTGCCTCCATGTGTGTAAGTTTATCCGTCAACATCTGCAAGCTAATCTCATCCTGACTAATCTGATCCCTTTGTTTCATAAATACCACCCCCGACGCAACCAATAGAAGAACGAAGCATACGAGTAATATGTGACTTTTGGAGGATTCTCGTGACGGTCCACTGCCGATTCCTCGTTTTGAGGAATTTCCTGCCGAATGCTGTGGAAATTTACCGTTGGCGATGGATGATGATCCCGTCCGCCTTTGCATCTTTCAAAAAGTAAGAAACGCTTGGGATAGGAATATGTCCTGCTTGTATGGATTGTGAGTTGTTGGAACGAGGCGAATGATAGTAGAATGATATCTCTTCCGTTTGGTTCCGTTTTTGATACCGGTACATGTATTTAATATTAAAATACCAGAGATTTCCGCGTGTTTGCTCGTTGTACGTCCGTACGTACCGATAGTTCGCATATCTTGAACGGAAGGAGGAGGCATTTTAGATATGGATATATAATATATGACTGTTTATCAGAATACATAC
>Ga0115008_10004218_pt1 | contig 11948 bp, 10 predicted proteins | sample FraStrMetagenome_FD_87164 | JGI IMG/M metagenome (GOLD analysis project Ga0115008, IMG submission 87164) | Marine eukaryotic phytoplankton communities from Arctic Ocean - Fram Strait ARC3M Metagenome | ecosystem: Environmental > Aquatic > Marine > Oceanic | place: Fram Strait | collected...
GACAGGACAACATTCAGCCGAACTGGGTTTGGTGGATGGTATTGGTCATCTGGTGCCGCTGATGAAAGAGCGGTTTGGTGACAAGGTTAAGTTCCGAAATTATGACGTGAAACGCAATTTTCTCCAGCGCTTTGGCACGTCGATTGTGCACGACGCCTTTACCAGCATAGAAGAACGGGCCCAGTTCGCCCGTTTTGGATTATAGAATGATCCTGAAGATCGTGGTCCTGTTTCTGGTGGGCATGGGTGTGCTGGCAATGTTCGGCAAATTGAAATTTCCAGGCAAAAAGCGACTGGATGCCGCACGCTGCTCGTCTTGTGGCCGCTTTAATATTGGTACCGGCCCCTGCGCCTGCGGTAAAGGCAAGGGCTGACCTGTGGTCTGGCTATCGGCGGCTCTGGGGTTTGCGCTTCTTATTCTGGCGGGTGATGCGCTGGTTAAAGGGGCCGTCAATCTAAGTATGCGTTTGGGCATACCGGCCCTGATCGTCAGTCTCACGGTAGTCGCTTTTGGAACCTCAGCTCCTGAACTGATCATTGCCATCAATGCGGTTATCGAAGACGTGCCAAGTCTGGCGTTGGGAAATGTTGTTGGCTCGAACACGGCAAATATTTTGCTAGTATTGGGCCTGCCTGCCATATTTTCAACATTACACAGCAGCGAACATGATACTAAAAAAGCCTATCTCGGCATGATGGTGGCCACATGTTTATTTATAGGGCTGGCATTTCGGGGCATATTTGAATGGCAAAGTGGGCTGATACTGCTGGCACTTTTGGTATATATCCTTGGCGACACACTGCGCGACGCCCAACGTCACAGCGCGGCTGACACCAAAAACAACAACATAAATCTTGATCCAACCGTCGAGGCCACGCCCACGATGGCTTGGTGGAAGATCGCAATGTATCTAACACTGGGCATCATCGGCTTGCCACTGGGCGCCCATATTCTGGTAGATAGTGCAAGCCATATCGCCCGCCTGTTTGGGGTTAGCGAGGCGATCATTGGCTTGACCCTTGTTGCCCTCGGCACGTCCCTACCTGAATTGGCAACAGCCATAACGGCCGCCTTGCGTCGGCAAGCAGATGTCGCCTTAGGTAATGTCATCGGCTCCAATATGTTTAACCTACTCGCCATCGTGGGTCTGACCACTTTTGTCGGGCCGATCCCGGTCGATACAGCATTTCTAACCTTTGATTTATGGGTTATGTTGGGCGCCTCGGTCCTGTTGATCCCATTTGTATTTTTCAACTGGAACATCACCCGACGCTTTGGCCTTGGCTTGACTGCTCTGTATCTGTTCTATGTCACCATAGTATTGGTTTGACCCAACGTGGGAGATTTTGATGAAACGGGCTTTGGTGACTGGCGCTGCTGCGCGGATCGGTCGGGAGATGGCGCTCTACCTAGGGCAACAAGGATACGATGTGGCCGTCCACTATGCCACCTCGCGCCAAGCCGCAGAAGACGTCGTAGAAAATCTGTGCGGGATGGGACGACATGCAGTCGCGTTACAAGCTGATTTACTGAACGAGGCGGCAGTTCAAAATCTGATGCCAGCGGCAATGCAAGCGCTGGGTGGCCCCATAACCTGCCTGATTAATAACGCCTCAATTTTTGAATATGACAATATTACCAGTGCCACGCGTACCAGTTGGGATCGTCATATGGAAAGCAATCTGCGCGCACCGTTCGTTTTGACCCAAGCGCTGGCCACACAGGTGCCTGAGCCGCTTTATGATGACCAAAATGAACCCATGGCGCAGGCTTTGGTGATCAATATGATCGACCAGCGTGTCCGCAAGCTGACACCAGAATTCATGACTTATACGATTGCAAAAATGGGCCTATGGGCCTTGACCCAAACTGCTGCGCGGAGCCTCGCGCCAAAAGTGCGGGTCAATGCCATCGGCCCGGGGCCAACGCTTCAGGGCGCACGTCAAAGCGCCGAGCACTTCGCAACCCAGCGTCGCAATACCATTTTGCAACGCGGTGCAGGAACCAACGATATTAACAATGCGCTTGGATATTTTCTGAACGCAACCGCCGTGACCGGGCAATTGCTCTGCGTTGACGGGGGGCAGCATCTGGGCTGGAAAACCCCAGATGTGCAAAATGACTAACGGTTCGTATGAAGTTTGTGACACGAGTTATGCACCCGTCACACAACCGTTGCGAAAGCATCAATAAAAAGCTAACGTTTTCAACATTTTGCCAGATGCAAAAAATAATATTCATTAGTAACAATAGGTTAAATAAGTGCCTATTTTTTAAGCAATGTGAGGAAGCTGATTGAATATAACGGAAAATCCCATTCGTGGTAAAGTTATATACAAGCTTATCCACAGAAACCGTGGACATTTTTCTTCTTGCTATCGCATTATTTTGAGTGCAGCGCCCATCAAGAATCACTAGATAAAATCATGGTTGAAGCAAACACAACAGAATCGCCCCCGCTGCCCACTGGAAGGGACGTAATCGCAGCCTACGTCCGAACGCTGGACAGTTCTCCTGGCGTCTACCGCATGCTGGATGCCCAAGCGCGGGTGCTGTATGTTGGCAAAGCGCGCAATTTAAAAATGCGGGTCACCAATTACACGCGGCCAACGGGTCATTCGGGCCGCATCGACAGGATGATATCAGAAACAGCGCGGATGATGTTTCTAACCACACGTACCGAGACCGAGGCGCTACTGCTTGAGCAAAACCTCATCAAACAACTCAAACCACGCTATAATGTACTTTTACGGGATGACAAAAGTTTCCCAAATATATTGGTAGGATCTGAACACACTTTTCCACAAATCAGCAAACACCGGGGCGCGAAAAGAGCCAAAGGCACCTATTACGGCCCGTTTGCCAGCGCCGGTGCGGTAAACCGCACCCTGACACAATTGCAGCGGGTATTCCTGCTGCGCGACTGTTCAGACGCAATGTTCGACAGCCGCAGCCGTCCCTGTCTGCTATACCAAATCAAACGCTGTTCAGCCCCTTGTGTCGATAAAATCAGCGCCGTCGATTATGCTGCCACCGTCGCAGATGCCGAGCGGTTTCTGTCAGGTCGCTCAACTGAAATCCAAGAACTGCTTGCCACCCAGATGCAGGCGGCGGCCGAACAGATGGAATTTGAACGCGCCGCCGCCCTCAGAGATCGTATTCGGGCGTTGACACAGGTTCAAAGCGCGCAGGGCATTAACCCGCGCGGTGTCATCGAAGCTGATGTGATAGCCCTGCATCTCGCAGGGGGTCAGGCCTGTGTCCAAGTTTTTTTCATCCGTGCCAACCAAAACTGGGGCAATCAGGATTTCTTTCCGCGAGTTGGGCCCGATGTAGAAGAAGCCGAAGTTCTTGAGGCCTTCATCGGCCAGTTCTATGACAGCAAAGACCCCCCGCGGATGCTGCTGTTATCGCACCAGATTGAGAATGCTGACCTGATGACCGAGGCCCTGACAGGCAAGCTTGGCCGCAGAGTTGAGATCATCGTCCCCCAACGCGGTGAAAAGGCAGAACTGGTCGACGGCGCATTGCGCAACGCCCGCGAAAGTCTGGCGCGCAAGCAGGCTGAAACCGCCAGTCAGGGCAAGTTGCTCAATGGGCTGGCCGAGGCTTTTGCAATGGATGCCCCACCGCAGCGCATCGAAGTCTATGACAATAGCCATATCCAAGGCAGCCATGCCGTGGGCGGTATGATCGTCGCCGGACCTGAGGGGTTTTTGAAAAATCAGTACCGCAAATTCAATATCAAGGGCGACGACCTGACACCCGGTGATGACTTTGGCATGATGAAAGAAGTTTTGAGCCGGCGCTTTAAACGATTGTTAAAAGACGACCCAGACCGTGACAAAGCATTGTGGCCCGATCTGCTTTTGATCGATGGCGGCGCTGGTCATGTCAGTGCCGTGGCCGAAATCATGGACGGCTTTGGCATCGACGATCTGCCGATGGTCGGCGTCGCAAAAGGCGTTGATCGCGATCATGGCAAGGAAGAGTTTCACCGTATCGGGCAGCGCCCATTTGCCCTGCGCCACAATGATCCGGTGTTGTATTTCATTCAGCGGCTGCGCGACGAGGCGCATCGGTTTGCCATCGGCACCCATCGGGCTAAACGCGCCAAAACCATCACCGCCACCCCGCTTGACGAGGTGCCGGGCGTCGGGGGCGGACGCAAAAAAGCGCTGCTGTCACATTTTGGCTCTGCCAAGGCGGTCAGCCGCGCCAATCTTGTCGACCTCAAAGCAGTTGACGGTATTTCAAGCGCGCTTGCTGAAACAATTTACGCCTTTTTCAACGAACGTGGTTAGTTGGGCTCTGGGTCCCTCTCCCGCCCGTATCATTCAAATCATCGCTCTGGGTTGAGATCGCGCCAGCAGGGCAGGATATCGCCGGCGGCCGGGGTTGCCGAATAGACGGCCCGGGCAATCGCACGCGAAAGACACATCGCCCCAGCATGGCATAAAAAAGCCATTTCACGATCGTCAACCATCGCCTTTCGCTGTGCAGTCGCCGCAGAAAACACCAGATCACCGTCCATTGGCATATGCGCAGGCAATATCGCCCGCCCGATCCCGTCATGTGCCGCCACCGCCAGCCGTTTGGCAGCCGCTTTGTCAAGCGTCGCATCGGTGGCCACAATCGCAATTGTGGTGTTGCCCAGCGCCGACATAGCTGCGGGCTTTTTGGGGCTGATCGTATATCCCAAGCCAGCCGCCGGATCGGGCCCCAAGCCGCCAAATTCTTGGTTCAACTCAAACGGAGCGGCCCAAAAATGCCGCGCTTCGGGGGTGGTCACATTGCCAATCGGGTTGACCGCAACCAACGCGCCAACGGTTGCCCCGCTGTCCAGCACCAACGACGCCGACCCCAGACCGCCTTTCAACGTTCCAGTCAACGCCCCGGTTCCCGCCCCGACGCTGCCAAGATCAAAATCATCCATCGCGGCGGCAAACGCCCGAGCCCCCAGATCGGGATAGGGATTATCATCCCAGTTTTTTTGACCACCATTGAGCAGATCGGCCAGGATCGCCGTCGGCACCAGGGGCACATGCAGCCCACCCAGCGAAAAACCACGCCCCTGGGCACGCAGCCCCGCCACAACACCGCTTGCCGCATCCAGACCAAACGCAGAGCCCCCCGACAAAACAAGTGCATCAACGGCTTGCACGGATTTGTCAGGCTCCAACAGATCCGTGTCCCGGGTGCCCGGCGCTCCGCCCATGACCGCATAAGAAGCAGTAAATGGCGTAGTCCCCACCAGCACCGTACTGCCAGATTTCAGCGTTGCGTCCTGCGCGTTGCCCACCTTGAGCCCCGCGATATCCGTGATCAGATTGCGTGCGCCAGGAACCATCATCAGATGCAGCGGCCGCCATCTACCCGCAGACAGACACCGGTGATCATACTGGCCTCATCAGAACACAGATAGAGCGCCGCATTGGCCATATCTTCGGGGGTAGAAAACCGTCCAAGCGGGATGGTTGATAAAAACTTGGCCCGTATTTCGGGTGTATCCTCCCCCATAAAGGATTTCAAAAGCGGGGTTTCCCCTGCCACCGGATTCAACGCGTTCACACGGATTCCAGACGGCGCAAGCTCGATCGCCATCGTCTCGGTTGCAGTATTCACCCAGCCTTTTGAGGCATTATACCAGTTCAGATTCGGTCGCGGTGAAATCCCGGCCGTCGAGGAAACGTTTAAAAATACACCGCTGTTGCGCTGCTTCATAGCAGGAAGGAAAACCTGTGATGCCAGATAGATAGATTTACAATTGACCGCAAAGACGCGATCAAAATCTGCCTCGCTAACCGTCTCCATCGGGGTTGGTAAATGTGTGACACCGGCGTTGTTGACAACAATATCCACTGGTCCGAACTGCGCCTCAACCGTGGCCGCCAACGCCATGACCTGCCCACGATCGGCAACGTTAAGCTGATAGGCCGCTGCTGCATCCCCCAGTTCGGCCGCCAGCGCTTGCGCGCCCTCACCATTTAAATCTGCCAACATCACCTGCGCGCCTTCAGCGATAAACTTTTGCGCAATACCAGCCCCAAACCCCGACGCAGCACCCGTCACAATTGCTATTTTTCCCATTAATCTCATATTGTTCTCCCGTTGATGTTTGTGACATCTGCTCAAAACGCTCCACCAAGATGAGGTCAACCTCATCACTGCCCGCCAAACTGCAGCCACCCGTGATAAATTTCAATTTATGTTTTGCAAGCTATAACTCCAAGTAACAGCGCTTTACTGCGCAACACGTTTTGGCAAAGGCGGCAATCTGGGCGCTGCCGCCAAGAGACTTTGCGTATACGGATGGCGCGGTTGCACCAACACCTGATCTGTCGGGCCGTGTTCGACAATTGCGCCCGCCTGCATCACCATAACCCGATCAGTAATGCTCCGCACAACTGATAAATCATGACTGATGAACAGATAACTCAGCGCAAATCGGGTCGACAAATCAGCGATCAAATCCAGAATTTGCGCTCGGACCGAAACATCCAGCGCCGAGACCGCCTCATCAAACACGATCAATTCAGGGCGCAGGATCAAAGCCCGCGCAATCGCCAAACGCTGACGCTGCCCCCCTGAAAATTCATGTGGATATTTACCGCCATCGCCGGGTGACAACCCCACCGCCACCAGCGCCTCGGACACCGACGCTTCACGATCCTGCTCAGACAAGGGGGCATCAAGCAAATGATAGGGCTCAGTGATCAGCCGTGCCACTTTATGACGCGGATTAAACGATCCATACGGGTCTTGGAACACCACCTGAATGTTACGCCGCACCACGCGGTTTGACCGCGCTCCAGCCCATACCGGCGTACCGTTTAGGGTGATCGTGCCCGCTTGCACCGGTTCAAGCCCCAAAATCGCCCGCGTCAGCGTCGACTTTCCACAACCGCTCTCCCCGACCAGACCCAACCGTTCACCGGCCCGTAGCGTAAAGCTGACGTTATCCACCGCGCGAAACGATTGGGCGACGGAAAAGATACCCTTGCGGGGCAGTTGATAGGCCCGCGTCACATCGCACACCTGCAGCAAGGGCGCAGCCTCAGGCGGTGGTGGTGGCAGACTAACCTGATGGCTGGATGCCTCAAACAGCATCCGCGTATAGGGATGCGACATCGCAGCAAACAACTGTTTGGTTGGCCCGCGTTCCAAAACCTTGCCACGACGCATTATTAGTATGTGATCTGCCAGATTCCCCACCACTGCCAGATCATGCGTGATGATCAGCATCCCCATGCCTTCTTGACGCACCAGATCTTTCAAAAGCGCCAGTATCTGTGCCTGTGTGGTGACATCCAGAGCCGTCGTCGGTTCGTCAGCAATCAGAAATTTTGGACGCAGAACAATGGCCATTGCAATCACCACGCGTTGCCGCTGACCGCCTGACAATTGATGAGGATAGCGTGATAATGAATATTTCTCCGGGGGCAAGCCAACCCGCATGAGCACTTCGGCAGCCCGCAAACGCGCCGCAGCCTTTGACGATTCTGTGTGGATCAAAATTGTCTCAAGCACTTGATCCCCGATGGTTTTCAACGGGTTTAGCGCGGTCATCGGCTCTTGAAAAATCATCCCGATATCGTTTCCGCGCAGACGGCACATCTCACGCTCTGACAAGCTCAGCATATCGCGACCATCAAGCTGAATCTGCCCAGAGGGTCGCATGCCCGCCGGCAGCAACCCCATGATTGCAAGGGCAGTCATCGATTTACCCGACCCGCTTTCGCCGGTGATGGCAACAATTTCACCCGCCCGCAGCGACAGGCTAACAGCGTCTAAAATTTCCAAACGTCCCAAAGACAGAGACAAACCCATCACATCCAAGGCGCTGTCATCGCTCATACCGGCCGCCCCCGCAGTTTTGGATCCAGCCGGTCACGCAACCCATCCCCCATCAGATTAAGCCCAAGCACAGTGAGAATGATCGCCCCGCCAGGCACCAAGGCCAGATGTGGTGCAAAAGAGACCATGGTCTGGGCATCTGCCAACATGCGCCCCCAAGAGGGCAGCGGCGGCTGCGCACCCAGCCCAACATAACTCAACCCTGCTTCGGCTAGAATACCAAGACTAAATTGGATCGTTCCCTGCACGATCAGCAAGTTCGCCAAATTTGGCAAAATATGTTCGACCGAGATAAGCAGCCCCGACTTGCCCGCCACCCGCGCTGACAGAATAAATTCACGCTCCCAAAGGCTCAGGGCGCCTCCACGGGTGACCCGAGCAAACACCGGAATGTTGAAAATGCCAATTGCAATAATGGCGTTGACCGCACCTGCCCCAAAAATTGCGGTAATTAATATGGCAATCACCAAAGACGGAAAGGCAAAGATCAGGTCGTTGGCCCGCATAATCATCTCATCCAGCCAACTTCCTTTGCGCGCCGCCGCAAGCAGACCCAACGGCACTCCGATGAGAATACCGATACCGACCGCAATCAACGCCACCGCAATAGAGGTGCGCGCACCAACCATAATCATCGACAACAAGTCGCGTCCGAAATGATCAGTTCCAAGCCAGTGTTGCCCAGTTGGGCGCTGCAGTTTATTCGGGATATCCACAAGCGTCACATCGAACGGCACCCAGATAAAAGACACCAGCGCGGCGGCGGCAAAACACAGCGTCATCGCCGCGCCAAGTATCAAGGTATAAGACCCCCTCACAGCTGGGTCCTGAGGCGAGGATCAACCGCTACATAGGCAAGATCGACGGCAAAATTAACCACGATCACCGCAAACACCAGCAGCATCACAACGCTTTCAACCACGATCAAGTCACGCTGGCTAATCGACTGAAACACCAGCCGCCCCAGTCCCGGCAGAAAGAACACCTGTTCGATGATAATGGCACCCGCCAACAGAAACGAAAACTGCAGCCCCATGATAGTCAGAACCGGGATCAGTGCATTGCGCAGCCCGTGGCGCCACAACGCTTGCTGACGCGTAAGCCCTTTGGCACGCGCAGTGCGCATAAAATCCTCACTCAAGATATCAATCAGCGCGCTGCGCATCACCCGCGACAGGATCGCCGCCTGCGGCAGAGCCAAGGCCACCGCCGGCAGGGTCAAGGCCTTGAGCCCGACCAACAGCCCTGCATCCCAGCCCGGGAACCCGCCAGCAGAAAACCAGCGCAGGTTGATGGCAAAAATCACCACCAAAATCATCGCAAACCAGAAGTTTGGCACGGCAATGCCCAGCTGGGTCAGCCCCATCACCGCCATATCCCCCCGTCCGCCACGACGATCGGCGGCATAGAGCCCAACCGGCAACGCAATCACCGTCGACAGCGTCAGCGCCATCAGCGCCAGCGGCAATGACACCCACATGCGATCGGCAATCATTTGCCCGACCGGCACGCGGTAGGTATAAGAGATGCCAAAATCTCCCGACAGCATGCCACCGACCCAAGCCAGATATCGCTGGACTTTCGGCACGTCGAGACCCAGCTCAGCCCGCAGCGCCGCCACCGTGTCCGGCTGGGCATTGATCCCCAACATAAAGCGAGCCGGATCACCGGGGGCCACTTCGATCGCGGCAAAAATAACCAGTGAAGCCACCACCAGACTGATCCCGAGGGATAATAGGCGTTTCAGACTATAGCGCAGCATCGTCTGCCCGGTCTATCCACCCAGCCTGTGCCATACAGCCCAAGGCGGCGGACTGTTGTGGGCTCAATCGGCCCAACTTATTCCGGTCAGATCGATCGCCTGCGTCGGTGCATTGAGCCACATGCCCTGCACGCCCGTCTTGGCCACACTGGTCGCCGCCAACTGGAACAGATAGCCGTTGACGTAATCTGTCGAAATCACAGTCTGCGCCTCTTGCAACATCGCCCGGCGTTGATCGGGATCTGCTGTCGCGGTTAGGCGGGTCATTAAATCCTGAAAGGCGGGATTGTCGTACTGAAAATAATACTCTGGCCGTGCATAGATGCCGATATCCATCGGTTCGGTGTGGCTGACAATCGTCAGGCCATAATCCTTGCCTCGAAACACCTGTTCAAGCCATTGCGCCCATTCGAGGTTTGAAATCTCGGCGTTGATGCCCACCGCGCGCAATTGGGCAGCAATAATTTCACCGCCACGCCGCGCATATGAGGGCGGCGGCAGCTTCAATGTGGTGGTAAAGCCGTCGGCAAAACCCGCCTCAGCCAGCAGCGCCTTGGCTTTGGCCGGATCATAGACGGAATTTCCGGTCAAATCGATATAGGCCGGGTTATGCGGGGCAAAATGGCTGCCGATCGGGGTGCCATAGCCGAACATTGCACCATCAATGATCGCCTGACGGTCAATCGCATGGGCCAGGGCCTGACGCACCAGCTTGTTGTCAAACGGCGGCATTTTATTGTTCGTAGACAAGATGGTTTCACCCTCAGTCGATCCGATCAATAACTTGAAACGAGGGTCGGCATCAAACTGCGGCAGATTCTCCGGCGCCGGAAAAGTCTGGAATGCGTCGATGTCTTCAGCCATCATCGCCGCAAAGGCCGCCGTTGGATCGGAAATAAACTTGAAGGTCGCGCCCTCAAGCGCCGGGGCGGTCCCCCAATAATCCCCATTGCGCACAAGATCGATCCTGTCGCCCTGTACCCATTTCACAAACCGGAACGCGCCGGTGCCAACCGGGTTGGATTTTATCGTCTCGATCGTCTCAGAGGCGACGATGACCGCATCCCCCCACGCCAGATTGAACAACAGGTTGCCATTCGGGGCCTCAAGCGTCAGCACCACCGTCAACGGATCGATCACCGCGACGTCAGCGATACCTGTAAACAGCGCTTTTTGGGCGTTGGTGCTGTCTTCCGCCCGGGCCCGGTCGAGGGAAAATTTCACGTCAGCTGCATCCATTGCCGACCCGTCATGAAACCGGACATCACCTTGCAGATGAAACGTATAACTCAGGCCATCGTCTGAAATATCCCAGCTTTTTGCCAGACCAGGCACCACTGATCCATCGCCCATGAACCGCGTCAACCCTTCAAAAATGTTTGAATAGACAACGTTATCGATCGCGCCCGCAGCTGCGCTGGTCGGGTCAAGATGCGGCGGCTCAAGCTGCATCCCAATCGTGATATCAGTCTCAGCAGCCGAAGCTGTGCTCAAAGTAGCAATCAAAGCCAAGACGGGTGTCAAAGCGCGGGCCGTAAAACGTTGTGGCATTATCCTGTTCCCTTCATTTAAAGTATGGTGTCAAAATAGTCGGGTACAGACTGCGCGAACTTTGCCAGCTTGTCTACTGCCAACACACACAATAAAACTTACGCCAACCCGCAGGATGCGGATGCCGACAGACAATTGCCACCCTGCTTGGCTTTAGCGCCACTTTGCAAGTGGCGGCAAACTCATCAATACCGCGTCCGGATCATGACCCGTGGCCAACCCAAACTTAGTCCCACGATCATAGACCAAATTATATTCTGCATAGAGCCCGCGGTGCAGTAATTGTGCCTCTTTATCCGCGACCGACCAGGGCTGAGACCGCCGTTTTTCAACCAACGGCACAAAAGCCGACAGAAATGCGCGGCCAATATCCTGGGTAAGGGCAAAGTCTGCAGCCCAGTTCCCGCTGCAGTGGTCATCCATAAAAATACCCCCGACACCGCGTGCACGTTTGCGGTGCGGAATATAGAAATAGTCATCTGCCCATTTTTTGAGGCGCGGATAAAGCTCGGCACCATGCGGGGCGAGAAAGCGCGCCTGAGTGGCATGAAAATGCGCGGTATCCTCGTCATATTCAAGGCAGGGGTTCAAATCAGACCCACCGCCAAACCACCATCCATGTGGGGTCCAGAACATACGCGTATTCATATGAACCGCAGGACAATGCGGGTTTTGCATATGGGCCACCAATGAAATGCCACTGGCCCAAAACCGCGGATCGTCTTTCATACCGGGCAGCTCTTTGCGCGCCGCCATCGCCGCCTGCGCTGAGGCTGC
>Ga0115008_10004220_pt1 | contig 11948 bp, 7 predicted proteins | sample FraStrMetagenome_FD_87164 | JGI IMG/M metagenome (GOLD analysis project Ga0115008, IMG submission 87164) | Marine eukaryotic phytoplankton communities from Arctic Ocean - Fram Strait ARC3M Metagenome | ecosystem: Environmental > Aquatic > Marine > Oceanic | place: Fram Strait | collected 2012-06-18
TAGAGTACAATTTTATATATAAATTAAGATATGAGAGTAGATTTGATTATTATATAGTGATTTGATGATCTATCTATTATAACCTTATTATGTGATTATAAAACATAATCTTATATCTAATTATAATAATGAATAATAAATATGTGTAAATATGGTTTATATTATAGATTGATACATACCATTTGATTGGTTAGTGGTAGTATATATAATATATGGAATATAAATAATAAATAGAAATATGAAAATATCTAGATCATTGATAGAGTAGATCAGAAGATTAAATGGAAGTGAGAGTGATGAATAGATAATGGTGAGATTGAATGGATTGATCAGACATTATGATGAAGATGGACTAGTAGTAGTGACTGTTCATAGTAATCTATCACAAATAGAGAATATAGGGTAGATATTAGAGATAGAGTGTGGATCTATTGAGTCAATAGGAGATATGTGTCTATAGTCTGACTATCTATACCATAGAATATAGTAATGTAGTAGTAGTAGTAGTAGTGGTGAGGATGATAATGAGTATATATCAGGAATAGAAGTGAAATGGGAAGGAGAGTAATAAGTGTAGATAGATACTGACTTAGTATTGAGTAGATAGTTGATAGAAAGGTAGAATATGAGTTATGGTAAGTTAGATGTCTACTTTATAAGTGATTTATGTGTTAGACTAGAGAGAGTCAATGGTACATAGATAGGACATCACTACTTATTAGGTGGTGGAGAGATCAATAGAGAGTATTAGAGAGTGTTGATGGATATGATGAGTCAAGAGAGGAAGGCATTGACTGAAACTAAGAAGTAGGACTATATTCATAGGTTAGTGGAGGTGAGTGGTCTAGAGATAGACTAAATATTGATGGAAATAGAGAATGAACTATTGGATCAGATAGTGAGATATGATAGAGAGTAATAGGATAGATTGGAAGAAGTATTGATAGGAATGTTAGGTCATGAGGACTAGAAAGTAAGAGAGAAGAGTGTTGTCTATTTGAATGTATTATATGATGAGAATGATTGGTAATTGAATCAACACTACAATCCTAAAGTGAAGTAGGTTGGAGATCAAATGATAGTTCAGTATTTGATAGAAGAGTACCAAGTGAATGGTGATCTGATGATTATGTTGACTAGAGACAGAGGAATAGACAGGAGAGTCTGTTCATGGCATAGAGTCAATGTCAAACAGTACTAAGACAAGTATTTAGTAGAGTTCACTTTAGGAGTGTTCAAGTAATGTGGTTATTATGATTGGAAGTTGGTCTAGTTAGATCAGAAGGGACTCATTAAGGAAGTCAACAAGATGTATGAATATGAAGACAATGTGAAGTAGTAGAAGATGGAGAACAGTCAGATCAGAGTGTTGAATAAAGTCTAAGGGAGGTTCATAGTCTAGAATCAGTAGACTAGTCAGTTAATGTTACATGAAGTCTATTTGAATCATTCCAATAACTTCAATCTAGTCAAAGAGAGTGTTCAGAAGTATAAGAAGGAACATATCAATGGATTGTACTTGATGGGAGGATTAGAGAGAGACAATCAGATCTAATAGAATCAGATGGGGTTGGCTGTGTTTGGGGATAAGGAGGCTCCTGCTTTGGCATGTGTGGATAGAGCCAGAGTCAGTAGTATGTTAGGAGGAGAGTTAGCATTCAGGTCATTAGTCAAGCAGTGCAATCAGGAGGGCATCAAAGTGATTATGGACAGTTTCTAGAGGATCAGTAGTAGTAGACATCATAGGAAGTATAATGGACAATATGTTCACTACTTGGATCATAAAGGACACAAATAGTTGTGTTATGGAGTAGATGGGAGGAGTAATGATTGTGATGACACTGTCTAACTCAATTACAGGAAGAAGTAGAATTGGGATTTATTAATAGAGGAAGTGATTGAATTCAATCATAAATACAATGTGGATGGATTCCAATTAGATCATGGTAATAGTTGGCCATATATTAAGTAGATGGATCATACTGAGTTGTATAGGAAGGATGTAGATGGTCAGAATGCATATTCAGATCTAGAGATATTCTAAGGAGTAGTGGTATAGAGAGATATTGAAAGTGGATATTATAGTACTACTGTCAGTCAAGACTATCCCAATCCATTCATCATTAAGTTATGTAAAGAGTTATGGAAGAGATTCAAACACTTGATTATCATTGGTGAAGTGTGGGGTTAGATGGAAGACAATAGACAGATCAATATGATTAAGAGTGGATTAATACCTAGAGAATATCAATTACCAATTATGTTGGCATCTATATTTGGGTAGAAACTCAATAGAGATGGAAGTATTCAGTAGATAGAGAAGAAAGATGTGAATATATTTAAATCATTCCATAAACACATGAACAATCAGTATCCCAAAGGTAGTCTAGTGATTCAGAGTAGTACTAGTCATTGTTGGCCATATCCTGCCTTACTCTACAAAAGGGGAGCCTGGTTATCAGTGGACATTCTATTCCTATTGAACCACATTCCTATCACATTTATGGGTGAAATATATGGTGAAGCCTATAGATAGAAGACTACTAATGTGTATACCTCCAATTCATAGAGAATGTCTAAATCCACATTGACTCTGAACCAGTTGGACCAATCTAGTGTGAGTATGAATAGTAGTCTGGTGGAGTCATAGTCTAATCTAATGAAACACAGTCTATATAAAGTGAAGAGAGAGAGTATGATAGATCTATAATTGAAATAGTATCAGACTCAAATCCACTAAGAGTCTCAAGATGTGTTTAGTATTCATGACCAACCTAAACAGTCTACCAATAGAATAGCCAGTGGAGTGTCTAGTTCATAACTGTCTAAAGAGTAGATTCCCATTTATCAGAACAATCTGAATAGAGAGGTAGGTCCAGAATATGGATTCGATTTGTCTAAGATCAGTCAACACTACATTCATAGAAGGTTATTAAGGAAGAATAAGAAAGTGTTCACAGAAGGCAAGTTCATTGAATTATAGGCAGAACATGAAAATGGTTGGCATACTCAAGTTCTAGTCTTTGGAAGATATTATTAGAATGAATTAGCAGTGGTGGCAGTCAATTTCAATAATGGACCAGCTCATTGTTATCTAGATCTGAAGAACATTAGGTTTCTATTTGATAATTATGATAATCAGAACATCATATTGGAATTATAGGATTGGGATAGTTACACTAGTGAGTCTGATAAAAGTATTGTTAAAGACTATTACTTCCTATCAGAACTCATTGATGAGAAGTAATATATCTATCTGAAACCATATACTTCATAAGTATGGGGAATCAATATCATCCAAGATAAAGAGGAATATTATGAATTAGCAGTCAAAAGGAGTGTTCATAGGTTGAAGAAGAAGATAGACAAAGGAGACATTATTCAGTCTAATGAAATAGCACTGAAACTGGTACATCTGATTAAGAACACTAATGATGTGTAGACATTTGTGAATGCATTTGGATGGATTCATGAGAACTACATTAAGAAGTACAAGATAGACCTTAGTAAGATGATAGTGTTGATCAAGAGTATTAAGGAAGATCAGAACATGGGTGCTAAGTTCTATTCCTTCCTGAAACATATGAAGTAGATTGAACATGAGACTATTCCATCCCAAGTGATAGACCAATTGTTGTCCATTAACCAAATGAGTAATCATCATCATTAATACTAGATTACACACTGTTTGCATGTCCTGAATTAGGAAGGTGGTCAACAGTCGGAGGATTAGGAGTCATGGTCAATGAGTTATCAGAAGGTTTGGCTGCATTAGGTGAACAGATATCAGTGGTCTCACCATATTATCATAAGAACAGGAAAGGAGAAGTAGGCTATCTATAGAATGATCCAGAAGGAGACTTCAAACATATCACTACATTTGCAGTCTGGGTTGGTGGGGATAAGTATGATATAGGCTTACATAGAGGAATGGTCAAAGGAGTAGAACTACTGTTTCTACATAATTCCACTATCTTCCCACATTGTTATGCTGATGGAGATACTCCATTCACTCTTAGACAGTTGAGTGTATTTGGTAAGGCAGTCTTAGAAATGACTTGTCAATTGAGATAGATTCCCAGTCTAATTGTGACTAATGATTGGTTCTGTGGATTAGTAGCTGCTTATGCTAAGAACAATAATTTTGGAGATGTATTCAATGCAACTAAGTTCTTCCATATTGTTCATAATCTGGATGCATTATATGAAGGCAGACTGTATCTACCACCAAATGAGAATGTAAATAATATAATAAATGGTAGAATTTGAATTGGATTCATGAACTTCCTAATGAATGGTTCATTGACCCTTATTGGTCTTAGAAAGTACTGAATCCTAGTAGATGTGCACTGATGACTACTGATAATTGGGGGACTGTTTCTAATTCATATAAATAAGATTTACTATAGAATAGTCCACTTTAGAATCTATTGGCTCGTTTCAATAAGTCATTTGCATTCCCTAATGGAATCAATAAGAAGTAAAGAGAATAGAGATTGAAAGATGCTTGTAAAGGAGTTGATCATCTTTCTGCTAAGAAGATATTGTAATAGAAGTATTTCAGATTCAATGATATTGATGATTCCATCTGTTTAATGGCTTTTGTAGGTAGAATAACTAAACAGAAAGGAATCCATTTGATTCTAGAGTCATTGGATTCATTGATCTAATAGTACAATGGTAAAGTGTAGATATTGATAGGTGGAATGGCTAGTCCTAAAGAATAATATGGAAACTATTGTATCAACCTAATCAACCAACTGAAATTCAAATATCCATTGTTATTCTGGGCATAACCTGATGCATTCTTTGTTGATGGACCATTAGTTAATCTTGGAGCTGACTTTGGATTGATGCCCAGTCTATTTGAACCATGTGGAATAGTCTAATAAGAGTTCTTTGTAGCTGAAACACCAGTGATAGCATTCAAAACAGGAGGGTTGAAAGACACAGTCAATGAGTATGATCCTAAAACATCAAAAGGTAATGGAATCCATTTTGAATAACATAATATTCATGATCTAGTCATGGCTATTAAAAGGGCTGTCAATATATTCTCAGATAAGAAACATTATCGTCAGATGAGATCCAATGCTTATCAATCAGTCATTGATTTATAGGAAGTCAGTAGAGCATGGAATAGTGTGTTCTATTAGACTTGTAATAAGATATTCATTGGAAAGAGTCAAATCAAACATCAATTGAGTCAAATAGACAACAACTTCAACATTCATAATTATAAACCAACCAACATCTATAAACCTAAACCAAAAGGACATTTGTTAGATGAAAACCAATAATAAATGGATTTCTTCAATTAAGTACTGAAAATGAGGAATCAGAAGAATTATAGGAAACATTTGTTTGAATACGTGACTAAGAAGGCACCACGACCTAGACATGTCTGTATCATTGGAAGTTGGGATGATTGGTAGACTAAATTCACTCTCAATTATGACCATTATCATAGTCATTATGCAGTCACTCTCTAACTGAAACCAGGAGAGTATTTGTATAAGTTTGTTATTGATGATGAATGGATCTGTTCAAATGAACATCCCAAGAATAACGATATATTTGGAAATATCAATAATTACACTATCATTAACTGATCAATGTTATTATCAATTTGGTTTATATTATATGATATGATTGTATGACTATTCATAGTAGATCAGTCTAATAGATTCTAAGTGAATAGTTCATCTAATACAAGGTTGTTCTTACTGACAGCATAGTTATTATATTCATTCAGATGTTGTTTAGATGATGAACAAGTACTTTTAGTCTTCCTATGAATGAGATTGTGGAGTATCTATTTGAATTCTGATTGATCATCATATTTGGTCTGATTGATACCTTTGATAGTGTTTCTAAACTTTCTATTCAGGAATAACAACTATTCATGGAAGTGTTATGATTGCATCAACATCTTGGATTGAGATATATTATTGATCCAGAACTATTAATACAACTATTAAAGAATGATTTAGTCTTATTCAGTTCTGAAGTAACCAACTTCAAGAGAATAGTACTATTAATGATGAACTCCAAAATCTGATATTTTATCTTAAGGAATGGATGAAACATTGAAATCTGATTATTCATTATGTTGATGATTCTATGGGAATGTTCTGAATGCTCCTATTTCTACTTGATGGTTGTTTTGTGTTCTGATTGGATCGATCACAATGGCAACCTAATAATAGATCAACACTAATGAATACCCATGGATCATTCAACTGATTGAGTCTCTAAGTAGCCACATCTATTCCACTAAGCCAACAACCATAATTAGGATGAGAATGGTACCAACCACATCCAAACTCTCTCCTTTTCAATAGTTCCTATGTATCAATGTATTCATTAATGTAAGTATTGGCATCAGCCTATGCATAGACTCTAGTTTCAGTGCCTTCTACTGGGAGTGCAAAACTATCAATGATTATGAAAGTGTCTCTTTCTATCCTTCCCAACATTAACCCCATGACTTCTATCTCTCCTCCCATTCTGAGTATAATATAGATTATACTTACAATGAGCCAACATCTTCATTAAGGCTGTGATTGATATCTACACTTTCTTAAAGTATTTCACACTTCAATCATTAATAATGAATACTCTTTCAACCATGGTTTCTATTCCAGTCTACTCATGTACTTCTCATAATTGAAATCAAATATGTCTTTCTCTATTCTACCAATGTTGTCCACCTAACCAATCATCTATTCCATTATAAATAGATTGACAATATGTTGTGATTATACTTCAGAATAGATATAGATTGTAATAAATAAAATTAAAAGGATGAATAGAGGGAAACAACAACAACAATAATAGAAGAAAGGTGGTGAAGACAGTGCTGAGAATTATCATTCTGGAAATGACATAAAAGAGTTGAAAGAATTATTCCAATTGATTGACACTGATAAAAGTGGAAGTATTGATGTGGCTGAATTAATGGCAGTGTTGAACTAGAAGGGAGATGATCAAGCAGACCTCAAAGAAAGACTTCCTCTGGTCTATTAAGCATTCCATGAACTGAAGTCAATCAAATAACCAATCACTGAAGCTGACTTCGTTAGGTCTATTTGTGAAGTCATTGGAAATACTAAGACTGATTCTGGAATTAGGAGAATATTTGATCTATTTGATTAATCAGGTAAAGGTTACATTGATAAGGATGATTTGAGATATGTCTGTAACTAAGTCAATGAAGTCTATAATGATGAAGAATTGGTCATGATGCTCCACTATGCTCATGTTCTCAATGAAACTCACTCCAACTCTGAACTCAATTTTGATGAATTCAAGAATATCATCCAAAAACCAAGAATCAGACATGAATGATTCATAATATCATTATTACAATTATATTCCATCCTATTTCATATTCTATTTTATAGTTATATTAGAGAATGAACTAATCTTATCATGATCCATAGTTCCATAGTCTGAAGGTGAACAACAACCAATAACAGATCAACCTTCATAAAGACTATTAAGACTTACTCCATTTGAAGAAATAGAAGGTCAAATAGAATCAGAATACAATGGATAACAAGATTAATCAGAATATTAATGAAATCAGTAATAAGATTAATAATCATGTTGTTGAAGTCAATAAAGGACTGAATAATGTTAAGTTTATTCCTAATAAATATGATTTAGACTATGTTGGTAGTAGTTGTTAGAATAAGAAGTGTGGTCCTATTTAGAATCATAAGATGGTTTCTAAGTAGATTGAACAGTATCAATAGAAAGCATAGAAACATTGTCAGAAAATCAAGAATCTCAAGAAGTTGACTGAATAGACTATTGATTTAGAAAGAAAGAATGAATATTTGAAATTGGAATTAAATAAACTAGAGGAAGCATAGATTGATAAGAACACTATTACTATGGAAACTAATAAAGATATTCAAAATAGGTTATAATAGTTGAGATATTAGATCTAATTATGTTAAGATACGATTGTAGAGTTAGAACAGAAACAACACAGACTGAAAATGGAGAATGAAGGATTACAAAAGTATATTGATAATGAAGTACCACATAAAATAAAATAAGAAAAGAAAAGAGCTAAAGAGACTAAAAAAGTATGGAAGAAAGTATTAGAAACTTAATAAGATTTATAAAGTTAATTGGGTCAAAGTATATTGAGTTTATGATTTTAGATAGAGAAGTGTTAGGTGAAGTAAGGAATGAAAACATATTGAAATCAAGTGAAATAGAAAGTCAGAATGATAAGATTGAAGATATGAAATTGGAAATAAGAGAATTGGAAAGATAATATGATGATTACATTAGACTGAAATAGAAATAATTGGTTCATGAAGAGTTAGTGAAAAGGATTAGAAAGATGGATGAAATTATTGACACTTAGAACCAAGAGTTATAAGGTATTATTGTCAATATGATATAGAAATGAGAGAATAACTCAGACAACATTAATCAGCACCAGCTTTATTAGATAATGCTGAAAGAGATAGAGATCATTATCATAACAGAGTCAATGAACTTGAAAGTCTGACTAGTTAAGGAAATACAAATCTATAATCTCAATTGATGCATTATAAAAGATTGAATGAATAGAAGACTACAGCTATAGAAGCATTGAGGGAACAAATCAATAATAGAATTAGGAATGATTATTCTGAACCAGTTAAATAAAGAGTAATGTATCATCATCATCCTATGACATAATAAGTAGTCCAACCTCATCCTATTCCATAATAATCAATACACCCCCACCCTATTCCATAATAATCAATACACCCCCACCCTATTCAAGTCCATCACTCTGGTCCTTCTTACATTACAACCCCTCAGATGATACAACCCTATCAAGTGTAGAACATTGGACATAACATTGATTAACCTCAATATAACTTTGTGTGATAGGAATAGTTTATAATAATCAAGTATAATTGAGTCCTAGAAAATCACTTTTATCAATGATTCCTTTCAATAGTCCATTTTCAGTCACATATACTTTACTAACTTATAACTGAATGAATAAGAAGTGCACTTTACATAATTTGGTTTATAATGAGACTGTTAATGGAGATCTATTTATATTTAATACTTGAGATTCATAATCAATCTATTTCATCATAAACAGTCGTTTCTAGTCTACAACACTCTTTCTCACACTATGAATACTCTGTCTCTCATCTAGAACCAAAGCAGTGAATGACTTCATCATTGGAACCAACTGTTTTGAATTCCTATTTTATATTGGTAGTCCTAGTCTCTGATTCATGTTCTAGTCTTGATGTTTATCTAATAAATCACCTATTTCTCTATTTGATTACAAATACAAAGTGGCCAACTACTCTTTAACATGATTGCATAGATTGGCTGAACTAGTTTTACTCTTGAATCTAAGATAATCAATACTTCTGGTTGTTGATCCAAATAGACTTGAATCAATAGATCAATCTGACTAATCCAATTCACTACTCTTAAGTTTCTCTATGAATAATAAGGAGTCATCTTCAATTACTTTTTGAAATAGAGTAATAGATTCTACACTTTGATGATGGCTATCAGTTGAGGATTGTCTATAGTTTTGAGAACAGGCACATATTCATTAACAGATATTTCAGATGACTTAGTGAGAAGGATGAAGATATCATGGAATGTACTATCCATGTATAAGAACACAGTCATCTTCTTAAGAATCTATTTGACTTCCATTTCATAGACTTCAGTCTTCATCAGTTTAGGTAGGAATGGTAGTTTCTTAAGTTCAATTGTAGAATATAGAAATGACTTGGCAAGTAGATTAGCCACTCCAAGTGAGAAGACAGTAGTCAATATGATCTTTTGAGAAAGGTCGAAAGTACCAAGACATTCTAGGACATACAATAGAATAGAGAGGAATCTAGTAGTGGTTGATGAGACAGCAGCTATAGCAGATATGATCAGATAGTTGACTTCCTAATCACTAATAGTGGTGAATCTAGTGATCACAGCAATATAGAGTACTCCTATTGATCCACCATAAGCCATCAATGGTCCAACAGCACCAGAAGCAACAGGAACTGAAATATTAGTGATCACCAGTAGAAGAGTCAATAATAAATAGACTAGATTAGTAGTGATATTGGTTAGATCTAGATTATTATGATGGTTCATGAATTCATTCAATCTCTCTTTAATGGATATTTGGAATGGTTGGTAATGGTATCTGATCATGGATGTCATGACTATAATCAGAATAGTGTATTGATATCTGGATTTGAATATGGAGGGTGTTCTATTAGACATTCTGAACATTTGGTATTTGACTGCTACTTTGACAAACACTACACTTCCAATTCCACAGAGTATTCCTAACAACCCATACAAATATAGATCATTATAGATGTTATTACTAGTTGTGTTGATTTTCTGATTCATCTGGAAGTAGTTTTCAATGAATTGGATCTACATCATATCGAATATGACTTTACCAACATAGACAGTGACAAACATCATCCATATGGTTTTGATAGTATTGAGTTTACCAGCCATTTCTATTCCAAAGAACAAAGCACTGAATGGACAATCTGTACTGATACACATTCCTACGGCTGTTCCAATCATAATGGATTCATATTAGATCACATTGTCTCTCTTCAACTGTTTGAATATTCTCAACTGGAGTAGATTGTAGGCTATGACTGCTCCTATATGAGCCATTGGTCCTAATACTCCAATATAGAGACCAGAGAGTATTGAGAATATCAATGATATCACTTTACCAATTAACACTCTGAACTATAGGAACTATAACATGTTTCCACCTGATAGAATACACTTTAACTCTGGTAAGCCTGCTGATTATGACTCTACTCCGAAGTACTGACAGGTGGCAGTGGATATGCATCCCATGATTAGATTGATCAGAATGTAGTGTTCTCTACTCTTCTACTTCAATGGTTCTAGATCTACTTTCATATTATAACATTACAACTCTTCAAATGAAGTACACAATATTGAATCAACATCATAATCATGGCTACTGATATTGCCAAAGTCATATAATACAACCAAATCATGTAATTAGAGAATATCTTCACTTTATTCATAAACTTATTCTTTATTTTACTTAATTTCCTATGATCTTCTATGTTCTATTCACTCACTTCTTCAAACACTTGGTCTATTGATAACTTTGATTTCACTTCATCATAATCCACAAAGAAGTCTATTCATTACAACCAACAATACCTGTTAGGAAATAGTTAGAACGATTCCTAGCTTATGATGGATCCATCCTACTTATTAATTTATATTTATAACAATATAATCTCAGTCTATAACAGATTGTATTCTAATATGATGTCATGATGTGATCTATTGTTGTAGAATGTGATTGATCTATTCTATGATTTGTCTTTCTAAGTGATCAGATGGTTAGTCTGGTGTCCTCTATAGAATGACATGAGTGTATGATGAGTCATTAGAGTAGAACCATACCTTATTCCTGACTGAATCTAGAACATTAGCCACTATGTAGTCCACATGATAGTTCTAGAATGATCTGATCACTTTGTGTTCCAATATGTTCAGATCTGTTTCAAGTTTGAATGAAATCACAATCTTATCAGGATGAGTGTGATGGTTCAGACATCCTAATATTTTGGGGACTGGTTATAATCATAGATTCAGAGTAGTCTTGTCATTAGACTGTATTTTGTGTTCTTACAGTTATGAACTGGGAATGTAGTAGTCACTGACTGCTCCTGCCAAATACAATATGAATTTAGAATGTGGTTGGTTATGACTCAATATGGAATCAAATATAGAATTGATAGACAGAAGTAGATACAGATATTCAATTACAGTAGTGAATTCTATTTCTATCAATTATTGTTTAGACTTGTAATCTTAATATTGATTCAGACTATTGACTACATCTACTGAATCAATGGTAATACTAGATGGAGATAGATGGA
>Ga0115008_10004223_pt1 | contig 11944 bp, 14 predicted proteins | sample FraStrMetagenome_FD_87164 | JGI IMG/M metagenome (GOLD analysis project Ga0115008, IMG submission 87164) | Marine eukaryotic phytoplankton communities from Arctic Ocean - Fram Strait ARC3M Metagenome | ecosystem: Environmental > Aquatic > Marine > Oceanic | place: Fram Strait | collected...
AACAAAAAAAGATTTTAAATCTAAAAAACAAGATATATATCCAGCAAGTTCATAGTAATATATTTTTGCTAAATATATTACTATGAACTTGCTGTTTTTTTTTGCTAAATATAATGTTAAAAGTTAAAGCAATTTTTGAAACAGATTTTAAAACGGAAGATCCAAATAAAAAAGTTCATGATTTAAACAATATTAAGATGACAATTGTTGAAAAAGACACAAACCGAGAAATATGGTCAACTATACTTAAAACAAATAAAGATGAAGAAGGTAAAACTAAATTGCATGTGAGTGATTTTATGTCATTTACGTTTTGGGATGACGAATATTTTGGGCCGATGAAAATTTCATCATTAAAATCGACACAAAATGTCCCAATATTCTTCATAAATAATGAAGAATATTCTCGATTAAATTCGCTTATACAAATACTAAAAGCAACGTTGTGTGGTATGGGATTTAAAGAACATTCAACTCTTGACATAGCTAAATTTCCATGTGAAGATGAAGATGTTTCATCAATTGTTTTAAGATTATATAGCGGTAATGAACCATCGTTATACAGTAAATATGGATTTATTATTGATGAAGCTAGCAAAAAATTTATTACACCAAAACTTGAAAAATTTAGAGTTATAACTGTAGCTTCTATATTTGATTCAATTGCTTTATTAATTGTTGGGGGAGTTATAAATAGAGATCAAACTATAGAAAAAATACTTCAAATATGTAAAGAAAATAAAGATAAAACATTACCATATCTAACTAAAGTAATTTATGCTCAAGATTGTAAACTTTTTAACAAATTTAGAACACTGATGTTTGACTATAATATTTCTGACGCAAGAGGTATTGAAAATAGTGCTATATACATTTATAGGGAACCTATGCAAAATACACAATTATGTTTATAATTTTAAAAACTGAAAAATAGATATACAAAATATTGAACTATATAATAAAAATGCTCACGAACTTAAGTTAACATATAAACCACGTACTTTAGAATATTATAGTGATAATTGGCATATGCACGAAATATGGATTAAACTTACTAAATAGATAAAGCTTTTTTCATAATATAAACTACAACAAATTAAACCTGATTCATTCAAATTCAGAGGTAAGTTTCATATTTTTCGTGACACAGTCACGAAAATCAATATATGTCAAGTCTACACCAATTACACTTGCTTTTGTAAAGTTTGCACCATTTAAGTTTGAGTTTTTTATTGTAGCATTTTTCAAGTTTGCACCAACCAGTTTGGCATTTTGCAAACATACATTATGTATTTTTGCGTTTGTCATGTTTGCGTTGGTTAAAGTTGCTTCAATCATGTTTGCGTTGGTTAAAGTTGCTCCAATCATGTTTGCGTTGGTTAAAGTTGTTCCAATCATGTTTGCGTTGGTCAAATTTGCTCCACTTAAGTTTGCTCCAGTCAGGTCGGCGTTGTTCAAAGATATTTCACTTAAGTTTGCTCCAGTCAGGTTGGCGTTGTTCAAGTTTGCGCCAGTCAAGTCTGCATAACATAAGTTTGCATAACTCAAGTCTGCATAACTCAGATTAATTTTACGTAGGGTTGACCCGTTCATATCTACTTGACGTAGATATGCATGTGATAAGTCAAGGTCTATTACACAATCACTAAAACTAAATTTATTATCTCTAAGATCTTCAATTGTGGGATTTGGTGAAGTATAATCTAACACTATATTAACTAACGATTTAGTTAAGTGTTTGTTAACAAGTTCACTAAATACAACATAATATAGAGGTTGAGTATAAAATCCTGGTACTAATGTTGTATTGTCAGATATTTGGGTATATGTATTATTTGTCGAAGCCATATTTACTAGAAAAAAAAATCAATTTTAATGTGAGTGATTATAAGGTGTGTTTACATTTTGTTTTAAAATGTTTTTAAGTTGTTTTCAATTAAAAATTGAAAAATTTACTTGTTATTTATTGGAGAACAGTAAGACTTTAACAAGCCTGATCCCACAACTTTCGATGAATCCCTCGTCGACCCCCAAACCCGGCTCAGCCGAAGATCCACCTCCCTTACCTGGGGGAGGCATTCTGGATAAAACTACAGTAGTTGAGTTGGTTTCACCCCATCTTAATGACCTTACACCGTTAGCACAACTGGTAGCCGGATATGCAGTGAAACCTTTCTACGAGGATGAACTTTCCCGTGTTATATTACATCATCTTGCTGGGGTATTGGACCTATCCCAACTAGTAATGGAGTATGCACCTCCAGATCCTACACGTCAAGATCTTGATGATAACCGTGTAAGTTTTGATGGTTGTGACATATACACTGACTTGACTCGCGCGACCCTTCAATATGCAGATTTGAACAACGTAGATCTTAGAGATTTGTGTGGGTCATATGCAAACTTGAGCAACGCACAGCTCTGTGGTGCCAATATGGATGACATACAATTGTATATGGCAGACTTGAGTGGTGCTGACCTGAGTAATGTCAACTTGAGTAATGCCAACTTGCGTGGTGCCAACTTACGTGGTGCCAACTTGTTTAATGTTAACCTGAGTGATGCGGTATTGGACAACGCCGACCTAACCGATGCGAACCTAACCGATGCGAACCTGAGTGACGCAGTATTGAACGACGCGAACTTGAGTTATGCTACTATGGTAAACGTCAAATTACATAGTACAAACCTGGATAGTGCTAATTTGAGTATGGTGGACTTGTCAAATGCAACAATGACAAACACATATTTAAATGGTGCTAAGCTGTTCGGTGCAAACTTAGAAAATGCTACTCTGAGTAGTAATGTGAGGTTGGATGGCGCAGATCTTACAAACGCAAGGCTCGTTGGTGTGGACTTGACTCATGTAGATATTAGTGGTGCTACCACAACAAACGCGGACTTCACCGCTGAAATTGAATGAATCTATATGCTCAGATTTGTTTTTTATTTTAAACTTTTGTTAATTTATAATTATAATGATAAATTATTCATGTCAAGACATAAATCAAATAAATTATTTAATTGTATACTACTATCATCTTCTAGCACCAAAGTAACTAATTCGTATATATTTTGTATATTATTTATATGGTTTATCATTTTTTGGTAGTTATCAAATATAATTACATATTGATTTCTAACTAAGATAACATAATAAACATTGCTATAATAATTATTTACATATGAAACTGTTTCATATAATGTATTTTCAATAATAATATTTTTTGATGTTGCGTTAATTATTTCCATATTTATTAAATATAAAATCAATTTTATTAAAATATTAGTAAATGATGTGAATTACCATATTTTCAATAAAATTGAAAATAAATGTTCTACATATGTCATTTGTAAGACCAGTTAGCGATTTATACAAAGAAGAACAAGATAATAGATTTCATGAACATATAGACGATGTCGTTAATAAATCATCAGAAAATACTGATGATTTATATGTTGTAATTCTTGACACATCAGAATTATGTTCGGCTAAGTCATTATATGGATTGGTACCAGCTAAAAATATAGTCATAGCCGAACATAACCCGGAAATATATTATAATATGTTAAATAATAATGATTTGGGATTTACCATAATATTTGGAAATATTGAGGATGTTATTTTGAATATACCTGGTAAAATTTGTGGAATACTTGCTGATTACCAGTGTACATCATTAGTATCATTTCAACAATTGTTGAAAAATGTAAGAGATAAATTAGACGCATATGCTGTATTATCAACAACTTTTTCAGGACGTACTAAGTTTTCAAATAAATGGAGGTGTTGTGATGGTTCATACAACTTATATATTAAAAATACACCATGTGGAAGAACTCATAAAAAATACACAAGCTACATCTATAAACACATAACGTACAGATTGCCCAATAAAAAAATAAAAAAAATCAATACTAGTGAATTATATAATACTAATGGATTATATAAAAGATTAGGATCAGGTTCTATGATTTATAATATTTATATTATTAGCTAATTTGACCAACACCTAACCATTTGAACAAAAACTGTTCAAATGGTGTTTTTTCTACGGGAACTACTCTAGTTCCGTCAGTTTTAAATACTTCTGTTGTTGTACCATCTGGTGCCGTAATAACTGTGTTTACAAACACGTTACGAATCGTCCCAGTTTGTGTTTTGCCATAAATAACATCGCTTGTTGTATATGTAACAAATTGATCTTTAGAACTATCATATTTTGCAATCATAGATATATTATCTGGAGAAAACATCATAGTAAAATTCATTTCACCGTTTCTGTATGGTCCTGTCCCGTAGTATGCTCCAGAATATAGGGGATCTGCAAATGGTGGTATGTCCCCTCGTGTAATTCTGCTATGTACTAAATCTGGTAATTTATCCAAAATATCTTTGTTATCATGCATATACAAGGTTTTGTATCCAGGAGTGTCAGAGTCAACAATTTTTATATAAAGTCCGTTATCTGCTTTATATGATCCGCTGAATCTTTCAGTTTGCGTAAAATAAATTACTACTGCGATAATTATCGCAATTACTATTGCTATGCCTATTGCTTTATTTTTTTTCATTATATAATATTGAATATATATTTTCTTAATTATTGATATGTACAATTTGGCGACTACAACGAGAAGCATATGTATGGTTCTATAGACCAGATCATACGTGACTTGTTGATGAGATCATCAAAACAGACCCTATGTCGCCGGAGTTCTTCGAAAGAAGTATTCCAAAGGCAGGGTAGAACGAGACAATTCTTCTTTATTGAAAAAGAGTGTCTCTCTTACAAATCAAACAACATGAGCAATCTTCAAGACCTTCTTGATCTGCTAGATGGCTACAATGCAGAATGTCATCTACCGCAACAGCATGTGTTGGACAACACCAATTTTGCAGCACATCTGCTAGGTTACAAACAGTGGTCTGAAGAAAAACAGGAAACCAAAGAACCAATGCCAGACGGGGTATGCTCTAAGCTTCGAGCTTACATTTCTACTGGGGATGCCGACCATCTTCAGGGGACCACATTCAGGTACATCCATATGTACATGAATAAACGCAAGGAAGTTGGTCGGCTTGAAGTAGCATGCGCGGATTTCGGCTACACCATGGCCGAACTGAATGACATGGTGTCAAACTGCAAAACCGCTGTGGATGTGGCTCGAGAAATTATCTCTCGTGTATGACTACTCGAAGACATCTGTTAGTGTGATGATATTGTGTCGGATTTGACCAACTGGCGCACCACACTCATCTTTTTTTTGTATTTCATTATATATTTTATCGTATATATTTTTTATGTCCCTAAGTTCATTTTCAAGAAAATACACGCGTGATAATGACGAATTCTCTTCCTCTCTTAAATACTTATCAAATATTGATCGTATTTGTTTAACTTTGTGATATAATATTGAATATTGCGGGTTAGTACTATTAGAACTTTTTAGGACCTCCAAAATAATAGCTATACTTTCAACTGATTTGTTGCGAACATTTTCATAATGGTGTTTTTTTACATCCATTGGTTTAATTAGCTCAGATACCTTTTCTTCACTGTGCTTATAATTGGTTTGTTTCATAGTTTTACTAAGTACAATAGCTATAACTTGTTCTAAGTTCATGTTTTCCATATACACATATATTATTTCAATTTTAATAGTATATACTATCAAAATTTATATCCTATAAAATTGAAATGATATATATGTATATGGATAATTTACCAATCGAATTATTAAACTTTATTTGCAATGAAATGTTAATTTGTGAAACCAGATTTATTTGTAAAAAAATACAAATTGTAACAAAAAAAGCGTGTAATAATTGTAAAAATATGATAGGAATATTATCTAAATATCATAATTACACACATAACAGACAATATTCCAATACTTCGATTGAATCTTATAGATTAAAAAAAAATATTTACTTAACGTACGAAAATTCATGTCCAGACACAGGGTATATATACAGTAATTATAAATGGAATATAGATATAGTAGAATTTGCCTGCATTATATGTCATAACAATAATAATAATCATAAATATATAAAATCATATAACATGAACTCTAGAAATTATGCAATTGTTATACACTTTCGACAGTTCTTGAATTGATATTAGTTAAAAATTGCATTGATTGCAACTGATCTTGAATAGAATTTTCTATTGTTCTTTTGAGTCGTTTAACATTTTTATGAGTTAATATTAGTGCTAGCCATTTTACATGTAAAAATGTTATCTCACCAGTAGTGACCTTCAATATTATTTTGTCTATTTCTAAATTTGCTACAACATTAAACGCATATAAATCAGCTTTCGGAATGTAACCGTATAATATTACATTCCAAAATATGTCTGATTTATTTGAAAAATGTGGGTTACACATAATATACTCAATCATATGTGTATTATTCCATTCTATACAGTGAATTGCGAATAATTCTATTGGATAGTTTGGGTAAGATTCTATTTCATATATTTCTAAATTTAACAATTGCTGGTTTAGATCACTCATGGTAGCATCATAATCAATAATGCTAGCATCTTGTCGAAGCACAGATGAATATAATAAAAGTTCTTGTGGGCAATAATAATCTGTAATAATTGTTGATAATACAGGTGTAAAAATTGTATTTAATATTTCCAATGTAGCTGTCATGTATTGTAACTGTAATTTCAATTTTAATATTAAACATATAAATTTTGTAATGTACAATGAGTGATATGAGTTTACAAGCTTTACAATATGAAGATGTTCCTAAATTTTCTTTTAGTGGAATAAAATGTAACGCTAAATGCGTAAAAGTATATGATGGAGATACCATTACGGTTATTATGAAATTATTAGGATTACCAGCTATGAGATATAGTATTAGGTTAAGTAATTTAGATACGGCTGAATTAAAGTCTGATAATGAAATAGAAAAATTATTTGCAGAACACACACAAAAAGTGTGTTCAGATATGCTATTAGGTAAAATGATAAAACTAGATCTTGGTAAATTTGATAAATATGGAAGAATATTAGCAAAGGTATACTGTGACACATTAGGCATTAATGTTGATGTGTCAACGCATCTAATACAAAATCATATGGGGTATATATATGGTGGCGGTAAAAAATTAAAATTTGAAGAATGGGCAGATTCTAAAGTATGTGATGTGTTGAAAAAACTTACACTAGAAAGAAAAACTTAAATAAACTTTTTTAATCTAAAAATTGAAGATAATAATATTAAGCATGTCACAAGAAGTTAAACAAGAAGTTAAACAAGAAGTTAAACAAGAAGTTAAACAAGAAGTTAAACAAGAACTTGAAATTAGATATTATTTGGATATACGTCGAGGTAAAATACCTCAACATGTTAAAATGAATGCAATTGAGAGAGCTATAGCTCTTGACTCTATGTTCAAACCTTTACATATTGAACATACAGTTGTTGTATTTGACGTATTTACCAATACGCGACAAATAATAACTTTTCCAAATGGTGAGTCAACAAATAAAACAGTCGAATACCAAGTTAAAAGTATCATTTCGTCCGAAGTTAATTCTGGTTATAAAATTGCATTGAGTACAGAAGAAAAAATATTTAAACATGACATGACACTTGATGAATGTACTGTTAGAATTAAAATAAGAAAATCTTATATATTTGTCAAAGACTGGCGATTAGATATAACACTTATAAAAACTACTACATTGGCTTCCTTAAAACAATATAGAAAAGATCTTATATACAAAATTAATTTAGGACAGTGGGTAAATCATGCTCCTTTTAATAAAGTCGATCATATAGAATTTGAAACTGAATATGTAGGTAACATACTTCCTATTATAAATCATATTCCACTATATGATTTTCAACTGAGACTTTTACCAGAATATAATAAACTGTACACAAGATTATTAAGACATATATCAAAACTTATAGATAACCCACGCCATGAATTATATAATACTAATTTTGATGTTGGGTTTCAACCATTGTTACCAAAAGCTAGAGAAATTTCCAAAAATCAGTGGCATTCTAGTTACAAAATTAATGATATGATGGTACGAATTAAGTTAGATGGTGTAAGATCTGTAGTATATATTGATGGACAATATATACATATAATATCACCACCATCAAATCATATTAAATATAAATTATCCATTAAAATGGATATATATCTTTTTGATTGTGAAAAAATTGATAATACATATTATGTATTACATGTGTTATGGTGGAATGGTGAACCATTATTTCAATATCCTGAAATAGATAGACAAGACTATTATGATTTAACTACGCTAATAATTCCTATACATTTAGAATTATGTCCAAGAATGAATGCAAATAAAGGGTTAACCCAAGTACTCGCATTTAAACAAAAATATGATGCGTTATATCCAACGGATGGATTGATATTAACAACTGATGCAGATTATTGGAATCAGTCATCAATCAAATGGAAACCAACTACCAGAGCAACTATAGATTTTCTCGCTGTACGGTGTCCAATTACTTTGTTAGGAAAACATCCATATATTGGTAATGATATATATCTATTATTTACATCAGGTTCAAGTAGCAAATATATGTCTGGATTTGGAAAAATGTTTAGTGGAATAAAATTCAACCGATACAGACCAGTTAAATTTACACCGCCAGGATATCCACATGCATATATTTGGAAAGTTCAACAATTAAAAACACAACAACAATCTGAAAGTGAACTTAAAATAGAGTCGTTAAAACCTTTACGTAGTACGTTATATAAGAATGATCCATATCACGGAAAAATTGTAGAATTGGGTTGGAGTGGCAAATCATGGATTTTTCATAAAGTACGAGCAGATAGACAAAGTTGTTTTGAAATATCTGGGGGTTATATGGGAAATAATCAAAAAACAGCGTACGATACATGGGATCGCATCAATAACTCTTCATTCAATTTTGAAGAGTTATGGGTAAAATCTGATAAAAAAGATTTACCAAATGTTGGTCAAATGTCAAATGTTGGTCAAATGTCAAATGTTTATGATTTGAAGTGGTTAAAGAATATGAACACAACAACTGTAAGTTATGGATCAGTCATAGTTAATAAAGATGCTGATGAATTGTTAACTAATATGAAACACGGATACCGAAAGTTAGGGCCAGGAATTTATAAACGTATGCGACGCGGGTATGTTTATGGTGATTCTGATGATGTTCGAAGTGATAACATACATTTAACTTTGAGTAAGTATGGAGAATTAACTAATAATTCTACAAAAATTGTTGATGCGGTTTATCAACATAGATTAGTTAAGATTTTTAACAAAGATTCTTGTCCGCTATACGAAGACGATATACGTATAGAACCTATTAGTAATATACACCAGGATATAACAGCTGGTATATTACTAATAGTTATGGAAATATTGTGTGGGTGGGATACCGTTGAATCATGTTATATAATATGGGATGATGACTCTAAAAATATTATTTTCGATATATTAGCAAGTTTATGTATAAAAAATTTAGATAATCCCGAAGATGCTGAGGCAATAATATGTTTAAATGTTATAGACAGAGCATCAGCTGATATTATTGAGAGAACAAATCCATCATTGTATTTATTAAGAATAAATAATGATAGTTGGAAGTTATGGTCTGATACGATATCCGATGCGGTGATTCCATCGGGTAAGCCAAATTTAATACCATATTCAACATATCTTAGTACAGATTTACTAATAAACGGAACTAGATCGGTAAAAACAAAAAAGATGAGAATGGTATCATTTGGAGCGTCTACATTTAAACGTGAAATGTATGGTTTTCATCATATTTACAGACAGTTTGCATTTAGAAATGCAAACTTGTCAACATACACTCAATTGTTTGATGATTGTTTTGACTGTAAATGTGCTTTAATGACTGTTAAGAAATTTGTAAAAAAATATCCTAATTATATTAATAATGCTAAAGATCTTTTGGAGATTGTAGGATTGTAAATGGTAAACTTTTCAATGAAGGATATAAATCAAGTTGCAAATCGTCAAAAATCTCTAATGGGTCATCATATAATAATGGATCTACATCGTCAATAAATTCGTATAAGTTTTTTTCTTCTATTTGTATTGGGAATACTGAACCCACACTTGCTGTTATTTTTTGCGAAATGCCTTCAATAGTTAAATTTTCATATATATTACTAGTTAACTGAATGCCTTCAATATAACCACTGGTATTAGGTTTTAATGTAATTGACTTTTTACATTCAATTAGTGAAACTCTGATTGAATTAGTATGATTATTGTTAATATATAATTTGATCTCACATGGATTATTATAAACCAGACACATACGTTCATTATTTTTGTAAAATATAGGATTTCCATCAGATGATAAATCAAAATTATTTGTGTTAAGTAACGGACAAATAATTACTGACGTTTGATAAGTATTTGTAATTAAAATAAGTCCATCATTTGGTAATGAGTGTAAATTACATACAGGTTTAAATATAGATTCGATTGACATTATATCATAACTTAATAATTTCAATTTTAATATAGAAATAAGTTAAAAAATCTTTATTTACATTTTTTTGATTTTTCTAAGTATTTTATAAATTGTTGTAAACTTGCCCCACTAGGTGGAAACTGCATTTTAAATGATCGCGGTTTATCTGTATATAATTTAATTAGCGTTGGATCAACATAGTCTTTTTTGGCAATAGCTGGCGTATTATGTACAATTGCCGATACTTCAATTAATGCATTTTTAAGTGATTGTTTGCGAGCTGTGGCTTTATCATTAGGATATGTTTTTAATTTATTTATCAAGTAAACATTTGAATCTAATGTTCGAAATAGTTTACTTGTAAATACCTCATCAAAATTTTTTAACCAATTGTTTATATGTGTATGTCGTATATGTATGTAAGATTTAGTTGTCGTATCATAATACATAAATACATGGTCATTTGGTTTACTACCAACATTATATAATAATTTAGTAACACATTGTATTATCAATTGGTTAACTGTTACACATTCATTTAATACAGCTTTTTTCCCTATAAATTTAAGTCTTAATCCATTATTGTCAATTCTAACATGTTTTCGGGTGATTGTTGATATTCCATATGACTTGTATAACTTTTCATATTTAACATTGCCTACTCTAAAATAACATGTAGATATAATAGCTAGAATTATACATGTAATATGATCTTTATCCATATATTTTGATTTAAGTGCTGATAGCATACCAGCTTTTACACCTGACATAATTTTTGGGTAAGCTTTTGCAAAATCAATTAAGTGACAATATTTTTTTGTTCTTGTTGCATCACTCCACCATTTTGAATATATAAATTGTGGTCTACCTGCCACATCTTTACCAAAATATAATATCTTTGGTTGCTTTACATTAGAATTTCCAGGATATATGATTGTTACATCTGTATAAGCTGGAGGTATTACAAGTTTTTTTATATATTCTAATATTTCTGGTGTTTTAATAGTTTTTTCTTCATGTTTGTAAGTGAACCCTGTTTTTTTTGTACCATGTCTTAATATATGTATCATTATAATATTGAATATATATTTTGTTACTGTTGATATGTTTAATTTGGCGACTACAACGAGAAACATATGTATGGTTCTATAGACCAGATCATCCGTGACTTATTGATGAGATCATCAAAACAGACCCTATGTCGCCGGAGTTCTTCGAAGGAAGTATTCCAAAGGCAGGGTAGAACGAGACAATTCTTCTTTATTGAAAAAAAGAGTCTCTCTTACAAATCAACCAACATGAGTGGACAACCCTCAAACAACACACACCAAAGCCAGGTGTCGGAACAGGAACAGGAACAGGACCAGGACCAGGAACAGGAACAGGACCAGGAACAGGAACAGGAACAGGACCAGGAACAGGAACAGGACCAGG
>Ga0115008_10004224_pt1 | contig 11943 bp, 15 predicted proteins | sample FraStrMetagenome_FD_87164 | JGI IMG/M metagenome (GOLD analysis project Ga0115008, IMG submission 87164) | Marine eukaryotic phytoplankton communities from Arctic Ocean - Fram Strait ARC3M Metagenome | ecosystem: Environmental > Aquatic > Marine > Oceanic | place: Fram Strait | collected...
GAAATGGCAATGAAGGAATTGACATGAAACTGATTACCGAATACAACGAGAGCAACATTACTTGCCTAGTCGAGAAAAAAGAAGATGGAACTAAAAAGTTCTACATCGAAGGCGTATTCGCGCAATCAGAAGCAAAGAATAGAAACGGTCGCATCTATCCAAAGAAAATTATGGAAAATGCGGTTGCTAAATATGTTGATACGCAAGTATCACAAAATCGAGCAGTTGGCGAGTTGAACCATCCAGAAGGTCCAACAGTCAACCTTGATAAAGTATCTCACCTCATCACCGATCTCCATTGGGAAGGAAATGATGTGGTAGGAAAGGCATCAATATTAGATACTCCGATGGGTCAAATTGTAAAAGGTTTGCTTGAAGGTGGTGTCAACCTTGGTGTCTCAACTAGAGGAATGGGTAGTCTTGTGGAGCGTAGCGGTGCTATGTATGTGAAAGACGACTTTACTCTTAGTACGATTGACATCGTACAAGACCCATCTGCACCAAACGCTTTCGTTAATGGAATTATGGAAGGTGTAGAATGGAACTGGAGTAATGGAGTTCTTATCCCACAGGAAATATGTGAAGAGCAAGAGACTGAAAATAACTGTACTCCCCGTGTAGGTTCTTATCCAGAACAGGCGCGAGAGTTTAAGAATTTCCTCTCATCTATTAAGAAAAACTTATAATCAAGGAGTCCAATATGGATAACAATCACGAACTCCAAGATGAGCAGGAAGTCGAAGAAGCTTTCGATGGTCCTAATGCCGAAAAGCAAAGCGTTGACGCTGTCGATGATGCTGCTACTAAAGGCGTAAAGGGTCAAGCACCTGCTCGTAAAGGGGACAAGAAGAATAGTGAAAAATCTAACCTGAAAAGCAAAGCTGGAATGGTTAGCGATATGTTCAATCACCTCAATGACATGAGCAAAGAAGAACTTGCTGATGCCTATGACGCTTTCTTTCAAGAAGGTGGTGAGGAAGTTTCAGAAGATCGTTATGTTCCAGTAATGGCAACAGAAGCAGACTTTTCTGAAGACTTGAACGCACTGGTAGAATCCGAAGCGACACTCAGCGATGAGTTCAAGCAGAAGACTGCTGTTATTTTCGAATCTGCTCTAAAAACTAAGCTCTCTGAAGAAGTAGAGCGAATTGAGTCTGCTTATGAAGAGCGTCTAGCTGAGGAAATTGTCGCCCAGCGTGATGAACTTGTAGAAAAAGTAGATTCCTACCTTAACTATGTAGTTGAGAACTGGATGGAAGAGAACCGTGTTGCCATCCAAAACGGTTTGCGTACTGAAATCGCTGAGAACTTTATGGAGAATCTGAAAGGATTGTTCGTTGAGTCTTACGTTGACGTACCTGAGTCAAAGGTTGATCTGGTCGATGACCTCGCAGAGCAAGTAGGAGAACTCGAAGAGAGTCTCTACAACACTACACAGCGAGCAATTGATCTTGGTGAGGAAGTAGAAGAATTGAAGCGTCACGCTATTATTAGCGAGTCGGTTTCTGACCTTGCTGACACACAAGTAGAGAAGTTTGTATCATTAGTTGAAGACCTCGATTTTGAAGACGAAGATTCTTTCGCTCAAAAGGTCGCCACAGTTAAAGAGTCCTACTTTTCTCGCACTGCATCTAGCATAGCAAGCACTGAAAGTCTTGAAGAATCGCATAGTGAGGAAGTAGTCCTCCGCGAAGAAGCAACACCTTCTATGGAACGCTATCTTTCTGCAATCCGCAAAACAAACGTAACATAATTTAAATTTTAGGAGTATTAAAATGGATATTAATTATCAAAGTCTCGTTGAGAAATGGTCACCCGTTCTTAACGAAGAGTCTTCTGGCAAGATCGATGACCGTCACAAGCGTAACGTAACTGCTGCTATCCTTGAGAACCAAGAGAAAGCAATGGTTGCCGAAGGTTCACAGCAGTCTTTTCTTAGCGAAGCAGTCGCTGGCAACAACACTGGCAACGTAGCAAACTGGGACCCCGTCCTGATTTCACTCGTTCGCAGAGCAATGCCTAACCTTATGGCATATGACGTATGTGGTGTTCAACCTATGTCTGGTCCTACTGGTCTGATCTTCTCTATGAAGAGCAAGTATCAAACTACTCGCGGTGGAGCAACTGCTGGAACTGAAGCATTGTTCCAAGAAGCAATCACACCTTACTCTGGCGACTCAGGTTCTGGTCCACAGGATAGTGCTAATGTTGCTGGTAACACTGGTCCTTCTGGACTTGCTGGTGTTGCTGCTCCTGACTCAACTTCTAACCCTGATGTTGGAAATGGTATGACTACTGCACAAGCAGAGCAACTGGGAACTACTGGCAACAGTGATTTCGCTGAGATGGGATTCACCATCGAGAAGTCAACTGTAACTGCTAAGTCTCGCGCTTTGAAAGCAGAGTACACCATTGAACTGGCACAAGACCTGAAAGCAATCCACGGTCTTGACGCTGAAGCAGAACTTGCTAACATTCTTAGCACTGAGATTCTTGCTGAAATCAACCGTGAAGTTATTCGCACAATCAACAGCCAAGCAAAAATTGGTTGTCTGCAAGCGAACGTAACTGTTCCTGGTGTTTTCGATCTTAGCAGCGATGCTGATGGTCGTTGGTCAGTAGAGAAGTTCAAAGGTCTGTTGGTTCAACTGGATCGTGAATGCAACGTAATTGCAAAAGAAACTCGTAGGGGCAAAGGTAACATCGTTATCTGTTCTTCTGACGTTGCTACTGCTCTTGTTGCTTCTGGCATGCTGGACTACGCTCCTGCTCTTTCTACTTCTTTGCAAGTAGATGATACAGGCAACACCTTTGCTGGTGTCCTGAACGGTCGCATCAAGGTCTACATAGACCCCTATGCCGTTGCTGACTATGTAACTGTTGGTTACAAAGGCACTAACCCATATGACGCTGGTGTTTTCTACTGCCCTTACGTTCCTCTTCAGATGGTTCGTGCGGTTGGCGAGAATGACTTCCAGCCACGCATCGGGTTTAAGACTCGTTACGGTATGGCATCCAACCCTTATGTTGGTGCTACTCCTGCTGACGGTCTTGCAGTCGCTAAGACTAACCAGTACTACCGCATCTTCCGTGTGGACAACATCCTCACATAAGATAGGGAAATAGAAAAGGGCGAGTGGATACCCCATTCGCCACTTACTATAAAAAGAAGTGACTCTAAGTCACCACTTTTATTGGGCATCCTGCAACGGTTGCCCTTTTTTTATGCCTCAAATAAAGACTTGACAACTCAGTCGAAATCTGTATAATGTATTACTATGCGCTAAAAGATAAAGGTTATACTGTATAAATAAAGGTATCAATAGAACTCAAGAGAGAAGGTAATGAAATCTTTCAAGAAAATAAGAGAAGCAACCTACCAAGGTAAAACTGTCACCCTCAACACTCCATCTGCTGGCGATGTTAAGAAGTCTAAGGTGTTTGTAAAGGATGGCGGTAAGGTCAAGAAGGTAAACTTTGGTGACCCCAATATGTCCATCAAGAAAGACCAGAAGGGTAACAAGGCATCTTATTGTGCAAGGTCTGCTGGCATCAAGGGTGGCGGCAAAGATAAGACTAAGGCGAACTATTGGTCAAGAAAAGCGTGGGATTGCTAAAGTGCTTGACTTCTCACTCTGAATGCTTATAATAGTGTGTATCAAATAGGAAAAGCAATTGAATAATCTAACTGAAAATATCAATCTATTTCAACCTACATCATTTAGTGTTGTGATAGACAGAACGAACTACGCAAACTTGCGCTTCTTTGTGCAGCGAGTCAGTCATCCTGGGGCATCTAATTCTGCGGCAGAGACTCCCTTCTCTCGTATCGGTAGTGTCCCAATGCCTGGAAATACTATGGTTTATGGTTCATTGACTATGGACATACTTCTGGACGAAGACTTTACAGCATACATTGAAATGTATGAATGGATGTTGAGACTTGTTAATACGGAGCAAGTGAGTTCGCGTGACGCATACAGTAGCAATAACGGTCCTGTCGCAACTTACTCTGACATATTTGTTACTGCACTGACTAACTCCAACAACAAAAACGTTGAGTTTAAATACCGCGATTGCGTCCCTGTAAACATAGGTGACGTTAGTATGGAAGCAACCAACTCAGGTGTTGACTTCCTCACCTTTAATGCGGAATTTAGATTTTCTTATTTTGAAATAGTAACTTAAAGAGATAATATGGATTTGAATGATATCCTTGAGCAATGGTCTCAAGACTGTGAAATTGAGCATAAACTAGATGAAGCATCTCGCAACACTCCCAAACTACACGCTAAGTATCTGGGATACCTCACGCAAGCAAAGTTTCTACTCAAACGAACCGAAGACCAACAGAACATACTACTAAAGAAAAAGTGGATGTGGTTTAATGGGAAGATGTCTCAGGAAGAAATACGCTTCAACAACTGGGCAGACGATCCCTTTGATGGTCTAAAGGTTATGAAGGGCGACCTCAAATATTATGTTGAGTCAGACCCCGAAATAATAGAAAGCGAGTCCAAGGTCTATTATTACAAGACCATGATAGAGACCCTAAAAGAAATGGTTGATACTCTCAAGTGGAGGCATCAAACAGTTAAAAATATTATTGAAGCAAGGAAGTTTGAGGCAGGAGTTTGATATGGAAAAGAAAGCGTTATTAAGTTACGGCACACACCCATCATTCCCCGCAATAACTCTACCATCATCTGGTGGTGAAGTTGCAGTAAAGGCATCCACTTGGTTGTCACAGCGTAAGAAAGAACTCGAAGAAGAGTTTGATGCGAAGGCAAAAGAACTCTATGATATGGCGGTCAGTACGGCAAGGGTGAACTGTGCTATTAAAGCATTTGAACCTATCACTGGTAAGTTGTATTTTCTTTATGTCAGGTCTTCTGGTGATGAGTTTATGAGTCACATCGAACCTCACCAATGGACACCCTCTACGCAACCTTATAAGTATATCGGGATGTTTAAATTGAACTCGGATGGCATTTGGAAAGATGTGACGAAAACTGAATTTGAGCATGATGGTGATTGGAGAAACTGGGGTCAGTAGAAACTAAATGAGTAATAACATATTAACAATCCAAATGGTCAGTCATTCTTATATGGCAATCTTGTGCGAACCCAATATTCGTCAAGAGTTGTCTGACTACTTTTGCTTTGATGTTCCTGGTGCAAAGTTCATGCCTATCGTTAAGCGTGGACAATGGGACGGAAAGATACGATTGTTTAATATGCTTACCTGTGAACTGCATGTGGGACTCTATGCAAAACTCTGTCGCTTCTGTGCAGACCGTCACTATCATATGGCACTCAAGAAGTCTGCCTATGGACTGCCTAATGTAAAAAACACTGTTGACCATCAGGTCATGGTGAAACAGATAGCGTCATACAAATCAACATACGAACCTCGCCCATACCAATATGATGCGATTGTTCACGCGATAGAGCGAAAGCGAGCGGTGCTTTTATCTCCAACTGGTTCAGGAAAATCTTTCATTATCTACAACCTTATGCGATGGTTCCTTGAAGAGTATGAGAGTAAAGTATTGATTGTTGTCCCAACCACATCTCTCGTTGAGCAGATGTATAAAGACTTTGGTGACTATGGGTATGACTCAGAGAAAGAACTTCACCGCATTTATTCTGGTAAGGATAAGATAACTAATAAGCGCGTCATCATTACTACATGGCAGTCTGTTTACAAACTAGGGCAACCTTGGTTTGAGCAGTTCGGTTGTGTGTTTGGAGATGAGTGTCATTTATTCAAAGCAAAGTCTCTCACCTCTCTAATGGACAAGTGTGTCAACGCATCCTATCGTTTTGGCACTACAGGGACGCTTGACGGGACGCTGGTCAACAAGTTAGTACTAGAGGGTCTCTTTGGACCGACTAAACAAGTGACCTTCACACGCGACCTTCAGGACAACGGTACGCTTGCTAAACTAAAGATTGATATTCTTTTAGTAGGGTATCCAGAACTCAGCAGGAAGATTGTCAGTAAACTAAACTACCAAGAGGAAGTTGACTACCTTGTTACACATGAGGGTCGCAACAAACTAATACGAAATCTCGCAGTGACGCAGAAGGGTAACACCCTTGTGTTGTTTCAGTTCGTAGAGAAACATGGAGAAGGTCTTTTTAGGTCTATCAAGAAACTAAACGATAATTCTTATTATGTGCATGGTGGAACGGATGTCTCTGACCGTGAAGCAATACGAGGAATCGTGGACGGAAGTGATGGCGCAATCATCGTTGCTTCTATGGGGACATTCTCCACAGGTATAAATATAAAGAACCTACACAATATCATTTTTGCCTCACCATCTAAGTCTCAGGTGAGAGTTTTACAATCAATTGGTCGCGGTTTGCGTAAGTCTGATAATGGTAAGGAGACTAAGTTAATTGATATCGCAGATGACCTTCAATGGGAATCAAAGAAAAACTACACTCTCAACCATTCGGCAGAACGAATAAAAATCTACAAGAGAGAGCAGTTTGACTTTGACATACACAAGGTGATACTATGAAAGAAGAAACCCTCTTAGAAAATGTACAACAGATTAGACTTACTAACGGAACAGAAGTTCTTGCCAATGTTGCTAAATGGGAAGAAGATGAGTTCATAGAAGCAAACTGTATATTGGAAATAGAAAGACGCTCGTATGATATGGACTTTGAGACTGAGGACGGTAGATCGTTTTATGTACTAAAACCTTGGGTATCCTACATTGATGATATGTACAAGATGACATCAATCAATCCCTCAAGCATCCTTTCTATTACATCCCCCGCCCCGATAGTCGTGGAGCAATATGGCACATCTTTGACCGAAATTATCAAATACATGGACGAGACCTCGCAATCAGAAGAACCGATTAAAACAGCAGTGTCTTCAGACTCTCATAATGTGGTTCAGTTCCCTCCCAAGAGCAGCGTACAACTACTTACTGAAGACTAAAAATAAACCTTGCTATCTCATTCTGAATGCTTATAATAGAGTATTCAAATTGAGTAATAAGGAAAAAACATGACTGAAACAACCACACCCGCGAAGAAGTTAAAACCTCGCGAAAAACCCCATTATGTCAATAATGCTGACTTTAGTGCAGCAGTCGTTGAGCATGCAAAAGCATCACAAAAAGCAGTAGAGGATGGCGTAGCAATCCCTGTTGTGGGGGACTATATCGCAACTTGTCTGTTAAAAATTTGCGAAGGTCTGTCACACAAATCAAACTTTGTTCGCTACACTTACCGTGATGAGATGGTTATGGATGCAGTTGAAAACTGCCTCCGCGCTATAGGAAACTATAACGTAGAAGCAGCGACTCGCGGTGGAAAACCTAACGCATTTGGATATTTCACCCAGATAGCATGGTTTGCCTTCCTACGAAGAATTTCTAAAGAGAAGAAGCAGCAAGATGTCAAACTGAAATACATTGCTGAATCTGGTCTTGATGAGTTCATGGTTGACGCTGACGAAGACCCCGAAGTGGCAAAGGCAGTTCAATCATTTGTTGATAACCTCAGACGCAGGATTGACGAAGTGAAAGAGAAAGACCAGAAGTTTGACTACTACAAGAAGAAAAAACTTACGAATAAACGGAAGTCTACTGACTCCGATCTTACGGATTTTATTGAGGAATAAGCATTGAAAATTGCACTATTGAATGATACTCACTGCGGCATTAGAGGCAGCAGTGAAATCTTTATTAATTATCAAGAAAAGTTTTACACCGATGTATTTTTCCCCTATCTTATTGAGAACGATATCAACCACATCATCCATCTGGGTGATTACTATGAGAATCGCAGGTTCATCAACTTCAAGGCACTGAATGCTAACCGCAAACACTTCCTTGAGAAACTGCGTGAGTATAGTATCACTATGGATATCATCCCAGGTAATCACGATACCTATTACAAGAATACCAATGACCTCAACTCCCTCAAAGAGTTGCTTGGTCATTACATGAACGAAGTAAACATCGTAGAAGAACCAACGGTGTTAGACTATGACGGTATGAAGATAGGTCTTGTCCCTTGGATATGTCAGGACAATGAGGATAAGATTCAAACCTTCCTCAAGAATTGTTCTGCTGATGTTATCGGTGGACACTTTGAACTTATCGGTTTTGATATGATGCGCGGTGTCCCATGCACACACGGAATGACCTCGGACAATCTCAAGCGATTTGAGTTGGTCATGTCAGGTCACTATCACGCTAAATCAAACCAAGAGAACATTCACTATCTTGGTTCGCAAATGGAGTTCTTTTGGAATGACGCACACGATGATAAATTCTTTCACATCCTTGATACACAGAGTAGAGAGTTGTTACCGATTAGAAATCCTGTCACTCTATTTGAACGTATACGATATGATGATACCAAGCATGATTATAACACTATGTCTCTGGAGTACCTAGACAATAAATTCGTAAAGGTTGTTGTTATCAACAAAACTGACGCATTCACCTTTGACCGATTCCTTGATAGGGTACAGCAGAGGCAGATACATGAGTTGAAAATCCAAGAGGACTTCTCTGAGTTCAGCAGCGACAACGTGAATGACGAAGGACTTGAGGTTGAAGACACCACTGAATTGTTGAATCAGTATGTTGATAATGTTGAGACCATATTGGATAAAGATCGTATTAAAATGGAACTATCAGAACTGATGAAAGAAGCACAGAGTATGGAGGTCGCGTAATGATTAAGTTTAAAAGTGTAAGATATCGCAACTTCCTTAGTACGGGTGACAACTGGACAACTATCAATCTCAACAAGGATAGACACACTCTTATCGTTGGAGACAATGGTGCTGGTAAGTCTACTATGCTAGACGCTATCTCGTTCGGTTTGTTTGGTAGGTCGCATCGTAACATCAACAAACCACAACTTGTTAATAGCATCAACAACAAAGGCACTGAGGTTGAAATTGTTTTTGTTGTTGGAGCATCAACCTACAAGGTAAGGCGAGGACTGAAACCAGCACTCTTTGAAATTTTCAAAGACGATGTGGTGTTGAACCAAAACTCACACAGTAAAGAGTATCAAAAGATACTTGAACAGAACATCTTGAAGTTGAGTCACAAGACCTTCCATCAGGTTGTCGTACTCGGTTCGTCTTCTTTCACTCCATTCATGCAACTGGGTACACCCCAACGCAGAGATGTGATTGAAGACTTGCTTGATATCAATGTCTTCTCTAAGATGAACTCACTGCTCAAGGAGCAGTCTGGTATCTTGAGGGAAAAGGTTAACCAAGCATACCACGCAATAGAAATCAACGAGACAAAAACTGAGGCACAGAAAAAGTACCTCCGCGATGTATCTAAGATAAACAGCGATGCAATGAAAGAGAAAGAAACCTTCATTGAAGAGGCGAAGAAAGAGATAGAGGAACTTGTCGCAAATACTGCTATCTATCAGAAACAAGCAGCGAAACTTGAAGAAGAGTTTCGTCCACAACTGCACACGAATACAGAGAAGTTGCAGCAGTTGCATTCATACAAGTCAGAGTTCAAGACTAAAATTGGTGCGCTGGTGAAGGAAGCGAAGTTCTACGAGAACAATGAGAACTGCCCGACCTGTCATCAAGACATTGACGAGGAACTGAAGACGAATAAACTTGCAGAAGCACAAACTAAGGCGGGTGAACTGCAAACTGGTTCTGATATGGTCGCGAAGGAGTATGATGAGACTTCCGAAACCATCACAACTCTTCAAAAGAAGATGTCTGAAGTTGCCACGCTCTTGCAGAACGTGCAAGTCAATATCCAGACCATATCTACACTCAATAAAAACATTGATAAGATGAATGGCGATACTGATAAACTCACTGACAAGCATTCTGACCTTGCGAAAGCAAACGATGACTACGATGCCTTGATGAAAGAGTATCATGCTCTTATGGAGACTCGCAACAAACTGAATGACCAGCACTCATACAATGCGGTCATCAGTGAGATGCTCAAAGACACAGGCATCAAGACGAAGATCATCAAACAGTATCTTCCTGTCATAAACAAACTGGTCAACCAGTATCTAACCATCCTTGACTTCTATGTTCACTTTGACCTTGACGGTTCGTTCAACGAAACTATCCGCTCACGGCATCGGGACTCGTTTACTTACGACTCTTTCAGTGAAGGCGAGAAGCAACGCATTGACCTTGCACTATTGTTTACTTGGCGACAGATTGCAAAGATGAAGAACAGCATCTCAACTAACCTTTTGGTGTTGGACGAGACATTTGATTCATCTCTTGATGAGGCAGGAATTGAGAACCTGTTGAAAATCATTCACACGCTGGGTGAAGATACAAGCGTCTTCATCATCTCGCACAAGCGTGAAGAGTTAGACGGCAAGTTTGATTCTAAGATAGAGTTTTACAAAGACAAGAACTTCAGTAAGATACGAGGTAAGGAGACACCATGAACGAAGTTATTTATTTGATGCAAGAACGTGTTGGCGATAGCGCATGGCAGACTCTCCATTACACAACTGGTATGGACTGGCAACGCGCAGATGAGTGGTCAAAGGTATGCTCAAGGTCTATTGCGATAGATGGTTTTCCTGTTTCGCGAAGATTAGTTTCAGTACCACCAAAAGAGTGGATAGTATGAAACACGCTTGGAACCTATGGGCAAAGGCATTGGGAGAGAAGACGGGTGCAACTGACCGTGATGCAGACATAGTTGCTGCCATACGCACGACCATTGTTCTAGTAAACTTTACAACTTGTTTTTTTATTATGTCAAACATAGCAGGGTATTGGGGATGAGTAAGTCTAAGAACTACAAACCAAAGCGCGAGACATACAATGACCTGTCAACATTGTACAATGAGATGAGAGCAGCAGGAGTTAAGGTTGTCTACTTCAACGGAAACCTACTTGAGACAAAGCACCAGCGATGGGGTTTGTATGAGGGCAGACTGACTATGTGGGATTTTTAGTTGACTTCTCATTCCAGATGTGGATAATAGTGTACTGTAATAAAGAAAGGGATAAAAATGTCTAAGGGAAGTAAACGAAGACCAACCACTATCTCTGCGAAAGAAGAAGCAGAACGATGGGAAAAGGCATTCGGTAAAAAAGATAAACCAAAAAAGATTGAGAAGAATAGAACACATGAAAACAAGTAAAGTAACGCCAGACGAGATCACCACAGAAATCTCTCGAATGTTTGACTACGAGTTTGATGGCACGACTACCTTTCATCCACCAGAGATCAGTCCCATTGACCGAGAGATGACAATAGGTAAAGTGTGGGGCATAGGTGTCATAGTCGGTCCGTCTGGATCAGGTAAGTCAACCTTGCTTGACCAGTTCGGGGAAGAACAAGCAATCGAATGGGATGCTGATAAAGCAGTCTGTTCTCACTTTCAGAATGCTACAGACGCAGAAGAGAGGTTGTCATCAGTGGGGTTCAATAGTATCCCTTCATGGATGCGACCATACCATGTGCTTTCCAATGGCGAACAGTTTCGTGCTGACCTCGCTCGTAGGATAACGCATTGTGCGGTCATAGACGAATTCACTTCAGTGGTGGATAGAAACGTAGCAAAGTCTTGTTCGGTTGCCATCAAGAAGTATGCGACAAAGAAAGGCATCAAGAATTTAGTGTTCGCAACATGCCACTATGATATTCTTGAGTGGTTAGAACCTGACTGGGTGTATGATACAGTATCCCAGTCCGTTGAAAATCGGAGGTTACTTAGGCGACCAGACATTGAGGTGGAAATCGTTCCTTGCACCGTCAGCGCATGGTCGATGTTCCGCGACCATCACTATCTCTCAGGAGACATCAATAAAAGTGCAAGATGCTGGCTCGCAATGTGGCGAGGGCAACCTGTCGGATTTTCTGCTGTAATTTCTTTTCCATCAGGCAGTGTGAAGAATGGATACCGAGGACATCGCACTGTTATCCTACC
>Ga0115008_10004225_pt1 | contig 11943 bp, 7 predicted proteins | sample FraStrMetagenome_FD_87164 | JGI IMG/M metagenome (GOLD analysis project Ga0115008, IMG submission 87164) | Marine eukaryotic phytoplankton communities from Arctic Ocean - Fram Strait ARC3M Metagenome | ecosystem: Environmental > Aquatic > Marine > Oceanic | place: Fram Strait | collected 2012-06-18
CATCGAGTATATATTTCTAAATATGAGGAAAGGAGCAGCTCAAAAAAATCAAGTTGTTACCTGTTGAATTTTATCCCGGTTGTTTCGCAAAGACCCTCATTTTTTATAGATTTAGTGCAAAATTGTAGTACGTTCGCGTTATAGTACAAGTCAAAAACACCCTGGGCAAAGTTATATTGAGGTAGAATGAGGAAAATTTTGTTGAGAAGCCAGGATGTCTCCATCAATCCAAATGCTGGAACTCGAAGAATAACTAAAAAAACTAGTTCGATAATCGCTTTCATATTGCTTACTTGTTGTTATAAAAGGAGCCATTGATAAAACCAAATTTATAGAAGAAATATATGATAATGCAGAAGCCGGTTCAGTAAACAAAAAGCTTAAATACATTTAAAACAGCTGTCCGGCTATGTGCAACCAACCTGAGACAGTAAACAAACGGAAGTTGGACAAGTATAAACATAAACGACAAACAAAAAAGTGCGCCAGAGTAATCGAGCAGATATTGAATACTCGTCAAATTTTTCATCGCAAGAAACATGAAATAGAGCAACATGAAGCTTGGGAGGGTATTCAATATATCCCAACAGTATTCAGCTAGCCAGAGCGTATAGATTGAAGCACCAGAAGTGCGCTGTAATGTGGCAACTCCGACTTTTCTTTCTTTTACAGGTAGCATCGCGAAGGCTGCGAACATGATCATGATTCCAAAAGTGGTGTTGAAAACTATAATTGCACCTTGCATCGAAACATTAATTCTCTTCTTTTCAGCCGGCGCGGAATTATGCTTCGGGAGAGGAAATATGCTTGTTTCAATAGTTGAACCAGGCAGAACTTCACTAGCTATGATCATATCTGTGTAAAGAACGGCTGTTCCAGCAGCGTGGTACGCTTGTGCATTGAAAAACCCTGTGTAACGAGATGAGTTTTTCTCCAAACCGAAAATATATCTGTTGTTAAATTCAATGCGCATTTTCGTTAACTCATTCGGAATCCATTCTGTCAGATTTTTAACTGCGACAGTTTCACTTGGCTCGAGAAAAGACCTAAATTCCTCCTCTAAATTTTGAACAGGTGTTGTCAGGCTTTGACCATTTGAGACGTAAGGAAGCATACTAAGGTCGAGTTTCGGTGATCCACCAATCTCTGGAATAACTTGGATTTGTATCAGAGAAAGAATAAGCAAAACTGCTGGTGTTAAGAGCTGCATTAAAACAATCTTCCTATTTCTTGTTGCGTAAAGTCTGCACTTGTGAAACGCACCCAAGAACTGTCCCTTCACCAGCTCTCTGCCTCTCTCAAGTTTCAGTGGTTTCTTCCAGTTAATCCATTCATCTGACAGTGGCTGTTGTTCATCCTCATGATTGTTGTTAACCTCTTTAGCTTTTTCTCCTTTTGATAACTTGAGAAAAATTTCTTCCATGGTCATGACTGATAGTCCGAAGGATTCTATTTTAAGCTCATCAATTCTCTCTTCAAAGTCTTCCAAGAAGTTCGCCATTTCTTGAAAATATGGAGGAATGCGATATTCTCGTTCAAGCGAATCATCATCTGTATGCAGTCTCGTAATTCCTCGGCGCTGCAAGAAATGGTCAATATCCGTAGCTGCTGTATGAAGAGAGACATTCAAATAATATCCGTCATTGAACTTATTTTTTATGAAAGAGATCGATCCATCACAAGTAAGCTCGCCTTCGTTGATCATAACAATTCGATGACCCATTGCTTCAGCTTCATCCATGTAATGAGTCGAGACAAGGAGGGTTCTTTCCCGCCCGTACTTGCTAATAATGTCCCAAAGCTCAGTTCTAGCACGCACGTCAACTCCTGAGCTGGGCTCATCGAGAATAATGAATTTCGATCCTCCAACGATGGCGATTCCAAGAGATAATTTTCTCTGCATGCCACCTGACAGATTTCCGGCCCGGGTGTCGATCTTCTCTCGCAATTGAATCTCATTTACTAGGGTTTCTATTTCTTGCTGCACGCTTTCCAACGTAGCGCCCTTAATCTGACCGAAAAGCTCAAGATGCTGGCGGACTGTTAATTCTTTTATGAGAATATTGAATTGAGGACAAAGTCCGAGAAATTTTCTTGCATCCGTCGTCTGTGTAGCAATATTATGTTCCCCGACAAGGCATGTACCCGATGTTGGCTCTAACATTCCCGAGAGTAAGTTCATTGTCGTAGACTTTCCAGCACCGTTTTTGCCAAGCAGAACAGTGACCTGGTTACATGGCGCAACAAACGAAAGGCTATTCAACGCCATTCGACGACCTGTTCTTTTTGCAGAGAACGTTTTACATACTTCTGCGAGCCTGAATCCGACTTCACAGCCTTTTGGCAATTGCTCGACAAACGCCCCTTTATTTGGTTTTTGTTCTATCTGCTCGATATGTTGAGAAGGGAGCTTCCACTGAATCGGAAACCACCAAGGACGAGATATTCCCCAAGTACCAGGGCGTACTTGATCAATGTAGTAAGCGAGAAGAAGAAGCAAAACCGTATCAAGTATAAGCGCAGCAAAGATATGAGCCAAAGACATTGAGTCAGCTACCGAAACTGCATGATAAAGATTCTCCCAGTTAACACCTGACGCTGACGATTCCCATGCAGATATAATAGAGCAGCCAAGAGCCATTGCAACAGGCGGTGAAATGGAAAGAGACAGTTTTACGATTTGAGAGATCCCGTCGATGTTATTTTGAATGAAACCGAAAGCAATGTAAATAAGTACGATAATTATTCCACATGCAGCGGATGTCGAGCTTGAGGAGTCGAAGAACGTCGAAACGAGGGAACCAACGCCAATAAGACTGACACAGTAAAGCAAAATAAATACGAAGATAACGCTCGGTGATGAATAATTGATTATAGCACCGTTCGCACTGAAAGAAGTGCAGAGCGCAGCAGTGACTAAGATACTGATCACAACAAACTGTAAAAGGAAGAAGAGAAAGTACGAGCTCCATAGAACAGAGCGGGGAAGACCCATCATAAGCATGTACTCCTTGATCCGCGTTTCCTTGTCTATGGCGATATGCTTGCCCACTTGCTGCGTAATGTAGCAAAACGAAAGGAGCAGGACAAAAGGAAGATTCTGCTCGATCGCAATGATGAAATCGTCTTTGACAAAAGGCGGGTATGGAAAACGCTGGAGCGTAACTGATATTTCAGATTCGTCGAAACTTTCATTGAAGGTTCCCATCCAAATCATATTTATGAAATGTTGAGTTGATGCGATTCCTTCTTTGTAATAATTCGGCCGGTTTCCATATTTCGGATCGTTGATAAAAGATTGCATTGGCTTGCGCTTCATGTCCGGGCGATAAGGGTACAGTAAATTGGTCATCCAGCCAATCTGGCCGTGAATTTTTTCCCCATTTAGTTCTGCACGAGGCGTCGCGAGGGGTCTTATCGTGTAATTGAGATTTTTTACTGTAACATTATGAAAAGTAACAGCCAAGAAGACTTCGCGAGCTTTTTCGACTTTTACTGTTGTAAAATTCAAAAGTTCCTCTTCTGTTGAGAAATATTTGGAGTCGAAAATAAATGGAAAAGTATTCTTTCCAAAAATACCAAATAACTTTTTTTTTGGATTTGCTTTATTCAGTTTCTCGGCAAGTCGCTCCATGATAAGTTCAATTTCAGGTGTTCGATTTTCGGCTGTGTACGGAATTATGAGACGTTCATTCTTTTCGTAATATCCAGTGTACATTGGTTCGAGGGGAAATGAAGGCCATACAGTAGTTTTGTTAATGTAAGACAGATCACGTTCAACATTATATCGGCCGATTTGAAGAAGTGACGCAAGAAGAGCTTAAAATCGTTAAATTTGATTGAGTAACAGATTTTACCCGGAACAAGAAATTGAAAACATATTGTCTTCGGAGTCTTTAACAGTACACTGAAGCTCTTTTGGACAAGAAGACGTATTTGGCGGATCGAGCACATTTTGGATATCGAAGAGCTTACTGGAGACTCGGATTCAACTCCCTCGATTTCATTCTAAAATGTCTTCATTGAAATAAATAAACGAGATCACGTGATGGCGCAAAGAATATTGTTTTTCTCTCAACTCAGCAGCTTATTTTTCTTCAATATATCAAAATTTTCGAGGCAAAAATACGCTCATCTTTAATTTCACTGAAAGAAAAATCGAACCTGCTTGCGTCCGCAGGCTGACTCATTATCCAACCGTGACGTCACCAGAAAGCGCTGAAATTGAATTTTATTGATTCTCGCATTTTTTGGAAGAGAGTTAACTTGAAATCACTTGATCAGAATAGACAAATGTCAAACTGTGGGGTTTGTTTCATATTGAGACATTATTTGGACTCTTTTGGACGTAAGTTATCACTTCAACTTTCAATGCAATTTACTTTTTAAAAACAGTTTTCAGGAGATGTAACCTGTGAAAGCTGCGGAACTCTGTGGCGAGTACCCATTCAAAATGACTACATCAACAACTTTGAAGAATCAATAAACGATTACAATGATGATGCTCCAATTATCTCCAGACCACATTCAAGAGCTTCCTCTGGCGATTCTTCTACTTCCTCAAATTATCCTCAATCCTCTTCTTCGTCCTATCGACCAACAAGAAGAAAGATAACTTCTGCTGTAGACAATGACGGGAGGCCAGTTAAACATTTGGTCTGTGAAAACGATTGGTGTACTTACTATGTTCCGGTAAAAAAATATAAAATTACAATTTGTACTGAAAGTTTTCAGGTAAAAAGAAGCCAAAAAGCAGCAGAAGGTCTTTTGAAAAGCCATGAAATTTCTTGCAAGAAAAACAGGGAAGAAAAAAGGAGATACAAGAGCGTCATGAAATCTTCCGGCATGAAAAGCGGTGTCTACGTTCCTTACGAGACAGACGCGTTCAAAGAGGCTCAATGTAATTATTTCGTTTCACTATTTTGTCAAAATTTTCTAGTGGACAATTCTGCTCTTTTATCAATGATCAAAAACGAGCCAGTCGACGAATGAAGCCATTAGAAGTTCTAATTTAGAACAGTCACTTGCACGATAATTTTATGTTGTAAATTTATCACCTTCCAACTCCTCGACTGCCACAATAATTCAACTTGTCCTAGAGTAGAAGCTACATATTTCAGAGTTATCTTTTGTCGTAATGGTCAGAACGCTCGATGACTTACGCGTTGCAGATCTCAAAGAAGAGCTAACTAGACGAAACGTACAGTTCGAATCGAAAACGAGAAAAGCGCATCTGAAACAGGTTTGTAAATAGCTTTCTTTTCTTTTATTTAACTCTTACTTCTAGCTTCTCGAGACCACATTGAGTGAAGCAGGATTTGATCCAACTAGGTTCGACTTCTTAACAGGTCTGCAAATACCTTCCCCCGAAAAAGTTGCTTCCACTCCTGCAAGACCAGCTGCCTTAAAAAGAATCGACACACCCGCTGCAAGAAGATCTCGTCGACTGTCCAATCAAAGCTCGGATGGAGAGTCCTCAGATGTCGAAGTCAGAAAACCTGTTCGCCGAAAGCTGTTAAAAAACTTGGAATCGGTCAAAGAAGAAGCTGACATTGACGAACCTCCTGTACCCGTAGTAGCAGCAAAAACACCATCACGCAGATCGAGACGCTTGTCGAATCACAATGTTGAAGTAGATGATACGCAAAAAGCTCTTGCTATTCCGCTAACTTTGGATGAAGAAGATGAAAAACCAGATGATGACGACAAGAACGTCGAAAATGTCTGCTGTGAAAGCGGTAGTCCAATTATATCTATTGTAAAGCGACCAGTTTCAATCACTATCGAATCTGACTCAGAAGAGGAAAAAACTGCAGAAAAGATAGAGGCCGATGTTGAACAGAAAGAGGAAACAGAGAAATCTGAAGAGAAGTTAGAAGATAAAGAGGAAGAGAAAAATATACATGCCGAGGTTGAAAATGAAGAGCCTATGAATGAGGTAGTCTTGCATCTTGATATGCATTTTGTTGAAAACTTTTAGAAATCAAACGAGCGACTAGAAAATGAAACAAAAGAGGATGGAATCGCTTCAATGATAAGCAAATCTTTTGAGGCGTCTAAGGAAAGTGAAGTCAAAGAATCGATTGAGTCCGCGATGCCAGAACAGGAACATCTGAAAGAAGAAGAAGATGAAAACGAGAATGTACGCAAAAAGTTTTTTTCATTCTGTGAATATTTTTTAGAAAATTCCATTTCAAGAAAATGAGGCAGATGATAACGAGGGAATTCAAATTTCTGGAGAGCTTAATCCCGAAATTCTCGAAGCTTTAGAAAAAACGGAGAATACTCGAAAACGCAAGATAAAATGGGCTTCAAAGAAAAGTAGGATTATAACCGAGATCTTTTGGACAATAAATATTAAGGACCATCGAAAAAGAAAATTACAGCTTTCCCAGACGATCGTGGTATGCACGCGATGCCAAGCAGCTTCCTGGACAAGATTGACTCGCGATGCCAGAGCGCCGTTGAGTTTAAAAACAAAATGATGGGGCGACACGATAGTTCACGCATGTCCCAAGAAAAATCTTATGCACAGCTTTTAAAAATGGACAAATCCCGGCGACAGAAAGAGGCCAAGCAGAGAGCGAGAAAGGGATTCTTCAAGAAGCAAAAATTAGAAAGCAAAAAGACCGCTGCCACGAAATTAATTTAGATTGGAAGAATCTACAAACTGTAAAGATCAAATTTACATTTTTCATCATTTAGAATGATTCGCAGAATTAGTCGACGATTCAACTCATACAAAAAACAAACAACATTTGTTCAACTGGGAAGAAAAACAGATAATTCTAACACTTACGATGTTGGCCAACACTTTTTGCACGAAAAACTGAATTATCGTGGTTTGTTGCTCTTTGATATTCCTCATCAAAGATATACATATGACGAGAAGTCTCAAGACTATGTTTTAAATGATGAGGTGTTGTTTCTTCAATAAATAAACGGTTGATTAAATTCTAGGTGAAATACATGGCTCTAGTTGACGGGCGTGATATTCATGCTCATGAGTCTCACATGGTACAGGACATCTTTAAAGACGCAATGCTCAATCTTCGCAATGTCGACAATTTCGACATCGTCGATCCGCGAGAGATCCGACCTTACGACCACAACCCATTCCAGGGGTACGATGAAAAGGGACTTCCGCTCAGAAATGAAGATGCATTTGACTTTGAAAACTACTGGTATAAAAAGTTTATCTACGATTTTGATGGGCAAGCCAAGGTTGTAAAAAATACCGTAGCGCGTCAAAATTTCGTTTTCAGGAGACGGGCAACTTGCTGAAATGGAAAAACGATTATTTCAATTACGAATCTTTGAGTACTTTCGAACGAACATGCTGGCCGGAAGGAATAAAAGTTTCTATTTCGCCCGTTTTTCTGGTGAGTGAAACATATCGCGACAGTTTCTCAGATTTTAAGGCGTACAACTCGAAGACTCAAATCGTTCCACAATTTTGCTGGAAATATCACTTGCGGATCGAGCTTTTGAGCCAATTCGCAGGTGTCTACTACAAAATCAAGCGCCACAACTTTACATGGCAAGGAGACGACACTAATCAACAGATTGAGACGGGCCCTGGGCTGAATGTCGGATCGGACTTTATTCCTGGCTCTCCCAATCTCAGACGAAAGAAAAATATTGGAAGTATCACGCTTACTCCTGAGAATCCTATCTTCAAGGTTACTCAAAACTTACAATAACATCGTCAAACTCTTTTCAGTTTACTTCCTCAACGATGCTCCCTCAGCCAAATGCCTTATTTTTCGGAAGTTTGCAGATCAAAGACCACCGAGGAAGAGAGTTTATGTTGCCACTTCCAAGTTTTAATCTTAATGTTGACCAGAAAAAACTTGAGATCGAAAAGTTGCTTCAGCAAGTAGATGTGCCAAAACGCGGCAGCAAGATTGAAAACTTGAACACGGTCGAAAATCCACCAGAAGAGATCCCTACTCACAAGCCTTCAGTCACAAAGAATGGTAATGCCACCATTGTAGCTGGGGTCAAATTGACAAAGAAAGATCCGAAAGACGATGGGAGTAATAATGATCGCAAGATTTGATTGTAATTATCTGTCTCCTGTCTGTTCCTAACTGAGTTCATTATTTTCTGTAAATAAATATTCTACCCCAATTCAAAAACTTTTGTTTTCTTACTGCAGTCAATGCCAACTGAATAATATTCAAGAAGAAAAGTCGCTCGGATCACAGAATATTGGCCTAAATCAGCGTAGTGGAATAAAAAATAAAGATTTCGGAAAACAATTAAAGGCGAGCTTCTCGAAGTCACGTCGGTATGAGCAGGTTTGTCAGCTTATAAAGAACAAATGGTTATTTGATAAATATAGAGCCGCAAACTTACTTCCTGAAGAGCACTTGAAAACTCTAAAACGGCTCAGGTAATGTACATTTTAATTATAATAAATTGATAATTATTAACAGGGCTCAAAATCGCCAGATAACTTCCAACTCAGAACTCGAAATCGAGAACTGCCGAGCACTTAATAAGATTATGTCTAATATCGTAAGCATATGTGCGCTCAATAAAAATGAAGCAAAAATACAAAACATGAAATCCGCCTTCGAAGCGATAACAACAGCTACGAAAGAGTACAATGGCATTTTAAGGTAAACTTATCAGGTCTGAATTTCAGACTCTGAAATACAAAAAAACATCATAATTCCTTGTTAGAGAGTGCGTGATTGAGCCTAATACCATGATCGATCATCTTTACAAGAAAATTGAGAATACTATGGCTAGATGGTAAGATAATTTGATTATATGAGTGATAATAACTTTATGAAAGCGAATATCACGAGCAGGTCTACAACGAGAAGAAGATAAAACATGACCGACTTGTTGCGAAAGCAGGAAACAACCGGCAAAAGCAAATTAAACTGCATCAATCAAATCAGGATCTTCAAGACGCGCGTGACATGTATATGCGACTTCGGAAATGCCTCGACGAGGACATTCCGGTCTTGCTCAATCTCCTTCCGCAAGGCCTTGCTTTGACGTCGGACATTATCGACTCTGCAAGACACGAACATCACAGCTCTGTGGAGAGAATAACGAAATCAGCATCTCGCTTTGCTTTAGACGGAACGGATATTGGTCTCACTCCAACTGGTCTTGTCGATTCAGAGGCAACAAATGCGATCTTGTCAAAAATCAAAAGTCTTAAAATTGTCCAAAATCAGGTGCAATAAAAAATATACAGAATTTATTCTTACAAATGTTTCATCAGCCGAGCATTTGTTCTACCTCTTCTTTTCTTTTGATTTCCGCATGATGCTAAAAATTAATGATTATTTATATAACCACACTTTACTTACTTCTCTCAAAAGTGGCACCCACAAATCACTTCGCCAAAATCCAATATAGATAGAAGACGTCAAGATTATAATTAGCAGGAGCCCGCAAAAAGACAGTGCATTAATTATGCAGCAGGAATTAAAATAACCCTCTACGTCGCAACTTCCTGGAAATCGATTTTTTCTTTGTCACAAGAATCGGTAAATTATTTTCTATCGACTTTTTCCTAGTCCCACTGCTGCGTGGAAGCGAATACTTTTGTATTCTGGTAGATCGATGTATTCTGTTGACAGTTATCAAAAGTTATATTTTGGATATTTGCTAAAATATCAAAATATCTGCTCCTGAAGTCTTCGAAATAATATTTAGTATTTCTGCGGATTTGAATTCCCCGTCATCCTCCCCTCCATAGATCAATACAGTTGATTGCATCGCTGTCACTGTGTGTCCGAAGCGCCGTGTCAGTAAATTACCAAAGTCAACCCAATTAGTTCGGTTTAAGTGATACACCGTCGAGATTGATTTTTCGCCATCAAATCCTCCGAACAGGAACAATTTATCGTGTATACAAACAGCGGCAGCACTCCTAACTTTAATCGGCAGGCTTGATTTTCGTTTCCATTTTCCTCCGCCAAGTGGCTCAACGTATTCAACAGAGCTCAGAATTCTCCCTTTCTTGTCTTCTCCACCGATCATATAAATTCCAAAATAGGAGGACGCACTACTCGCGAATTTTCGTTCAAAGGTCATCGTCGGGCATACTATCCATTTCATGTAGTATCTGTTGAAACATTCGCAGCTCGCAACAACTTCTAAACGTAGTTTTCCGGACGCTTTCGCCCTTTTCCACAATTCTCCTCCACAAACCCATGCTGTGCCCGAATAAGGACTATTCCTGAAGACAACCATTGAGTGATACTGTCGCGGTCCTTCATTCATATCTGGTAAGAGCTGCCACTGGCTTACTTCTTCATCAATTAAATCCAAGTCCTTCTTTATGATTTCTTGCCCGGTGTCCTTTAGATAACACTCGGAGCTTTTCAGTTCTCTTTGGGCTGCGTAAAGCTCTCCACCAGTGAGCATGGGAATATTATGCCAAAGCGCTAGCTTATGCCCCGCTCGTTTTGAAGGAAGAAACTCGTATGGACTCTTTTCTATGCGGATTTCAAGATTTCCATGGTGTGAGTTATTCTGGAGTAGAATTTTGAATGCTTCATCAGTAAACTCACTAGATCTTTATAAAAATTTCCTCAATCTTCATTTACCTGCCGATTTTTCCACCGGAAATTACAACGTAGCAATTACTGTCTGAGTTAATAGATTCAAAAAACGAAACAAGTAAAATGCAGAATTCTCTCATTCTTTACAAACTTTCTTTCCTGATGGTTTAAGTCAAGGGGCAGCACTGACCCAAGGGACCGAAGTGATTAAACATTCATTTTCTCAGTATCAAACCCCAACATTCATCTGCAATTAACTTTATTGGCGGCAATCAACAGTAAATTAACGCAGCGAAAGTCCGTATTTTTAAGAATAGGAGAGGCTGATGTAGCTCAACTCGTGCAGATTAGGAGGTCGTGTTTGAGCCAGCGATTGTCGAAAGTTTAGCAGCTCTTGCCTCGATCGGTTAGACGTGTTGTAACTTCGCTGGAGAGCTGTCATTGTCGGAGCAGATGCGCCTCGCCCAGATTTTTCAAGCTCACGGAAGAGATCTTCAATCAGTTGTCGTTGTGATTCTATCATATCAGCTCCAGTTTTGAAAGCAGCATCTTCCAGCTTTTTGATATAGCCCTTAAGTTCATCTGCATAATCAAGTGTATTATTTGTGACTTGGTTGACGACGGTCATTCCATGATTGTGCGTTCCATATTCTTCTCTATATGCCGATTCAGGGTTTTCAAACAGAACATAGCAACAAAAAAGGTCCCACATAGAATCGATATGAAATTTCTGGGGAAAAATCAAATTTACTCTGTTAGAAAGGGAAAGGCGTCTTTGTAAATATACGCATGGTTTTATGTGTTTTACCAGACGGGTAAATGTAAATATATGAAAACGCGTTGAGTACGCAAAACATGCGAATGCAGCTTTATACTGTATAAAATATAAGTTATTTTTCAGCCGAGGAAATCTAGAATTTATTGTCCTGATTTGTAAGATAAGTTACGGTAAAGCTTCAAATGGTTTATTCTGGCTCAAATTGCAGTATCTCCATTGACCACAATTACCCGAAACAGAATATTCACACCATGAATTGAAAATTTCTTGTGACGCCATGGCCATTGTCGACCTGCAGCGTTAGTTCCATTAATTTTTCATAATTTTGTTTTGTAATGTAAATGCCTCCATTTATGAAGCCTATTTTAAGGCTGGATGTTAGCGTTCTACGGAGAGATAATAAGTATTTCTACAGGCAAAAAGTGAAGATTTTGAAGATATTATAACAAAGAGGTAATCAACTGATTAGTTTAATTGTTTTTATTTTCTGATTTAGTAAAAAATTTGTCGAAAACCAAGTTGCATGTCTCGAGCTTTATCAGCAGGAGGATCGAGTCAAGCCACGGATGATGGTGAGCCAAGTCACATTGGCGTCAAAAACGGCGCTTATGATGATTTCGATGGAGTAAA
>Ga0115008_10004226_pt1 | contig 11942 bp, 8 predicted proteins | sample FraStrMetagenome_FD_87164 | JGI IMG/M metagenome (GOLD analysis project Ga0115008, IMG submission 87164) | Marine eukaryotic phytoplankton communities from Arctic Ocean - Fram Strait ARC3M Metagenome | ecosystem: Environmental > Aquatic > Marine > Oceanic | place: Fram Strait | collected 2012-06-18
TCTACTCCATCTACTCCATCTACTACTACTCCATCTACTCCATCTTCTACTCCATATTCTATATGATTTGATTCAATTATTGAATATCTTAATCCTTCTATTAAATCTGATTCTATTATTATTCTGATTCTATTTCTATTTATTCCATTCTATTGGCTTTATCTACTATTTGATCCCATAATCCTTAATCTTATGATATTTATATTTTGATCTATATCTTCTATTCCTTCTCTTATAATCTCTACCATTCATTATCCATTCTATATCTCATTTATGTTAATTGATCCCTTTCCTTCCTATCTCTCTGTTTCTATTCCTCCATCTCTACCTATTCTTATTCCAATATCTTCTATAACTCATTATCTTATAATAATAATCTGTTGACTCTATTCTGTAAACTGTGTCTATTCTATTGACTCTCCCCTTCTACTTCTAGTTCTATATCACTATCATCACTCCATCCTTCTTTCTTTGTTTTCCTTGATCTGACTAACTCTTCTAAATCATTATTATCTTCCCCTTTGAAGCCTATCTTTATATTCTTAGCCATATCCTTTAAGTAATGCATTCCTATTTATATTATATTATGATCTGATCACTATCTACTATATAATCATATTGATATCTGGTTATTATGGATTCTAGTCTGAGTGTGTTTCTGAAATATAGACTATAGAAGTCAATGATTATGAACAATTACTTATTTGATCAAGTAGACTCTGAAACTACTCCTTTCAAATCTAAATACAAAGCCAGAGAAATACTTGAATCTATTCTGAAATCTGAATATTTGGAATAGGATTACATTGATAAGTAATAGAATGAGATTCAGTCTATATTGTATTCAGTCTATGGATATGTCAGATTGAAACTAGGAGTCAACTATATGGAGACAGAAGAGAATGGAATGGCTGAAACTGAGTTCAATCAGAGTCTAATCAATTATATGAAGATAGATAAAGAGTATTTAGGAAAGTATTTAGGATAGATTCAGGATGTCTACAATAATTGGGGCTATTTGAGGTTGAATAGAGGAGATCATAACAAAGGGTTAGGTTTATTATAGAAGAGTCAACAGATATACTAATAAATCAAATAACATCTATTCAGTTATGGTAACTATGAACATGGATTAGAGTAATAAGTGGTAGATGGTTAGTCATGTTCTCAATTCGTATACATTTATGAAGGTGGAATCAATCATCATTAGGTGGATCATCTATACACTCTGACTGAATTCTATTTGGCATAGGCATTCACTAAACTAGATAATAGACAGTTGGCTGCTAAGTACTGTGGAAGGACTATGAAGAGATAACATTAAACAGGAGATTATTAGACTAAAGAGTGGTGTATTAATAGTCTTAGTCTGGCTGAATACTACATTTAGACTAACCAATTGACATAGGCCAAATATCTATTAGATTGTAGTATGAGTCTAATTCAAGACATTCCTAATAAATTCCATAAACTAAGAGCATCAATAGCTATGGTTTATGGTAGAATATATCTCTAATCACTTAGAATAGCAGCTGTTGTTCTACATGACATTCATAAATAGAACAAACAGTAGGTGGATGAGTTGATGACTGAATTATAGAACAAATAGAGTGAATCTAATAGAATATAAATCAGATTTGAATCATTTCCAATTGACCCTTAGAATCCTTAGATCCCAATAGATTTGGAATCATCTAAGTCTACCTTCAGAATTGGTAATACTTGGTACAAACAGTCATTGTAGAAGTATGTGATAGATGGTTATGTGACTGAATACATCCACCTGATTAGAGAAATATGTCAATTATACCAGTAGTTGGGGTTGGTAGATCATGATTTATAAAGACAGTTCTAAATGTTGTAAAGGAGACAATCCATGATTCAAGACATTCTTAGAGAACTTAATTCTAAAGCCTACATGTAGTATTACTAGGAACTACTGAATGATTAGATCCAAGTGTTCTATGACATTTATAACAACAGATACACTTACTATTTCATCAAGTAGATCAAACCACCTACTAGTAAGAGACTCACTGAAATCAATCAGGTTGTCACTTAGTACATTTCATACAACAATCAGTTATTGGATCTATAGAAGTCTAATTTTGAATAGACAGTGGAATACCACCAATCTATTATGAATGCTGAATTCAATATTGTTAAAGCATATAATTGGTTTCTATCTGATAAATAGTAGATGACTATCAAATAGTTGTAAGGATATAAAAAGATAGTTGAATACATTGATTCTATTGAAGATAATCATGTTAAGAATGAGTTCAATCAGTAGAGAAGTATTGCATAAGAAATGGTTGAATTATTGCCTAGTAAAATAATCAGAATGGGATAATCATCATCATGATTTATATTAATATTCAATCAATCTATTCTGTTCTGTTCTGTCTCTAGTCTATCAACTTCAGAAACTCAATGGCAGGTTCATAGATCCACCTTCTAGGCTGATTACCAGTGAAATAGTCAATATGTCCTCCTTTCTAAGTCAGAACCAGAATCAGATTGTGATTGGTATTGAAATCATGGAATGGAATCCATTTATGACTGATGATTGGATCATCCTTAGTGTTGAAGAATAAAGCAGGTACATTTATATTTCTAATACAATTGATACTACTATGTAGATCATAATATTATTGAACAGTCTCATATCCAAATAATCTACGACTGATGCATTCATCATAATCTAGACTCTATCTGGCATTCAATCCATTCTTAATATCACAATGTTTGTAATTAGGATGATATTGGATGATTCCTATGTTTCTATTGAAACTGTGGATCTAATTGGAGACCATATAATATCCCCAGAACTGATTCCATTGTTCTACTAAATGAGTGGTAGTCCTATTCAGATCATATGGATTACTAATACTAATCATCCCTTTCACTAGTCTATCCTCATTCATCTTACCACACACATTAGATATGAAGTTGGCTCCCATTGATATTCCTAATCCATAAATGTTACAATCTGGATGTTTCTACTGAATATGTTCTAATGCCATTCTGATATCAGTAGCACTATGAGCACCATGATATTGACTAGTGATCATTCTAGTATCATCTAACCCTCTATTGGTGTAGATTACAGTTCTAAACCCATTCTGGATTCCAGATAACATTGCATATCTAACATATGATGAATTGATTCCACCAGTCAATCCAGGAATAATCATAATAATTGGTAATCATTGATCATCACTCATATCAACTGGTCCCCAATCCAGTGTTCCTATTCCTCCATCTATGAATCTCACTTCTTCCCTTTCTAACTCTATTCATGGCATTCTCTCCATTGATCCATAAACCATCTGACAAATAGAAAATGGTAGAAATATAGTTGCATTATATTCCTTCTTCTATAATGATTCACATTATTATAATATTTCATCATTATTCTTGTTTCATACATAATGAAGTTCTAACTGATTATTACATATGTTCAAGTATATTTACAATCCTAAATACACACTTGTAGTTGTCACAACTATTCTTATCTATTTCTGTCTATTCCACTTATGAATCTTAATGTTCTCACTCAATTATTAAATTATACTTCTAAATATCATATAGTAGTAGATATAATAATAATAATAATAATAATGATTGTATTGATTATGATTATGAATCTATTATCATTGGTTATGTTGTGTCTATTTAGACAGTCTATTACTAATCAACCAACATATGGAATCAGACAGTCTAAACCATAACAGTAATAAATACTATTCTTCATAACACCATCTACTGTTCATCATCATCATATGACTAATAAACCTAAAATAAGTAGTAGTTATCAGTTTAAAACAGATGATTAGATAGGAATAGATAGGAATAGATAGGAATATGCATTTATACATAATGATAAGTCAGTTAGTCAGAATATGAACTATATTGAACCAATTGAAAGACTACAACTTAAATAGAATGGTTTAGAATTATCAAATGAATAAGAAGATCAGAATGAATACAAATACAAGAATACTTAATAATCTGTTTTAATTTATAATCCTAATAGAAATGAGTTTTATATTCCAAATAGTCATAACAAGAAGGTTCTGTTTGATTTATAACATTGTAATGACTATTTAGAATTCAATAAGAAGTTGAATGATTTGACTAATTAATGAATCAGAGTAAGTTCATTAGAATAGTTAGCAGATGATTTGAAATAATATAGAAGTTTAAAGAATAATGTATATGATTTACACTTTTATAAAGGATAGAAAGGTAGTTGTAATATCAGATATTGTGTTCTGTTTATGGATTGAAAGGTTAAGAATACTTAGACTATGAAGGTTGGATAGTTCAAAGGAATGGATGGAGAGAGTCTAGACAAGAATGATAAATACATTCATTACTTCATTAACTAACATTATGGATTCATATTTAGTGATGGTAATGAGGTAGTCAATTACAATGATAAGTTATGGATAGTCAACAATCTAAACTTAATGAATTATATGGAATATGCTAAATATGTGGGAAGACAGTATTATAAGAGAGGGTTGGAATTAGGATTCAGAGGATATGATATTCATGACTTTGAACACTAAGCAGTCATGTCTATGTCTGAAGCAGCCAGAAAGTTCAAGTTCAACACAGCACTATAATTCTAGAACTATCTCAGATTCCATATAATGAGTTCAATCAAGAAGTTGAAAAGACATAATGATTTGGAACTTGATAGATTTGAAGAATATACTAGATTCATTGGAGTTTATGAAATGAATGATGATCAAATATTGGCCAATTAATTACTGAATTTATTACCTGAAAAGGAATATCAGATTATGAAATATTATTATGGAATCAATCAGACTGAATCATACAATATCAGATAGATTTCATAAATCACTGGTATCAATAGATCCACACTTACATCTTGGAAAACCAAAATACTTTATAAATTGTAATACTTGATGGAAGATAAAATAGAAAGATTGAATAGAATTAGAAAGATTGAATAGAATTAGAAAGATTGAATAGAATTAGAAACAATAATTAAGATGATAAATAGTTCTGATGATTGTATTCAATTGTGATATGAATCTATATTATATTTGGGTTGTAGACCATTGATCAATATATAATGTTCTAATCTAAGTGTCTGATCAAAAGTATTCTAGGGAATCAATAGAAAAGTAAAGAATAGAAATAATATTAAACCTGAAGTCATTATGTATTGAAATATCATTGATAATAGTTTGAGTTTGTGAATGGATAGATCAGTTGTCAATTCAAGAGGAAATAGAAGAAATAGTATGAAATATTCAATATCATATACTATTTCATGAGAAATGAGTTGTCTATCTTAGTGAACCAAGTGTTGATTCTGATGATAGTGTTAACCAAAATATAGTCTTGTTTAGAAAGTGATAGTCAACACATTATATCTAAAGAAAGTGATCTATTCAGAATGATAGTTCTGTTCATTCAATATCTGTCAATCGAACTGTTTGTGTTTCTGATTGATGAACACATCCAATACACTCAAGTCAACAGAATATAGAAGGACATGCACAACTATGTGGATAAGTTTGAAAATAACCAAATGTAGAAAGAAAGTCCAAGTAAGTTATCATAAGGAGACATTATTCTGATTAGAAAGGGAGAAATTGTTAAAACTGACATTCTGATACTTGACACTTCAGAAATGAAGAATGACAATTCTGTTTGTAGGATTGACATTCAATACTTGACTGGCAAACAGTAGACAGTTCATAAGAATGCTTCTAAATTGACTTAATTACAGTCCAATAACAGTTCTAAATAGAAAATAGATAGATATAAGAAATTCATATCTGGAAAAATAGAATACAACTTTCAGGATTTCAAATTGGACTCATTCTATGGATTGTTAGAATTGAAAGGCAATCCTAATTTAGAACTATTAACTGATAAGAACATAATTCTGAAAGGGAGTGTTCTGATTCAGACTGATTGGGTCTATGGAATGGTGTTGTTTGAATAGAAATCATCCAAAATATCATATTTACTCAATAGAATATAGAAGAATCAGAAGAAATAGACTCTATATCAATTCATAGACTAATTCGTGTTATGTTTATTATATATCAGTGTGATATTTCAGATAACTTCATTAATAATCAAAGACAACAATTACTATTTATTGAAAGACTAGATTTCTAAACATCTTGTAAAAGACATAATAGATAGTTTTGTGTTTTATCTGACTTTCTTCCCTTACATTCTGAACATTCTAGTCTAAATAATATTGTTGATGGTAAAAATAAAGACCAACTTCAAATACAAGAAGTATGATTCTAAACTGATCATAAAGAATAGATATTCATTAATAAACTCATCATCCATTGAATATTTGTTCATTGAAAACTAGAAAATAATATCTAAAAATAAATGTAACATAACGAATATGATGACAGTTTAGAAATCATACACTCTATCCAATCAACCAAATGTTGGTTTCAGTCAATTCAATTTCTAATTATTCCATAATAAGTGAATAGGACTATCAGGATAGAATGATAATGACTTGATCAATAAGAATTCAATAGTGATTTCTAATTCATGTCTGAATGTAATCCAAGATCAAACATTATTAACATCTGACAATATGTAGTTCCAGAATCAGAATAGTTTCTAGAATGATTTGAAATATGATGATAGACATTTGAAATAGTTGATTAAATGTGTTTTATTATGTAATTCATCTGATATTAGCACTGATTTGAATAAGAACCAAATCATATGTGATATCAAGTACAAATCAATCAATAAAGAAGAAATATGTTTCTTAGACTTTCTCAAGAAAAACAAATATTATTATTTAGGTGACTTCTGAAAAGAGGATTACAGATATAAAAAGTACAAATATGAAAATAATGAGTTTTGTAGGAAAATAATGATTGAACACTAGAATCAGAAACAAGATAAACTATTAGTGATTTATAAGAAAGACTTCAGTAAAAACAAAGATCAGAATTATATGTACACTATGATCATCAAGTCAAAACTGAGTCAAGTGATCAATCAGTTGGATCTCAATCAGATTCAGAAACTGTAATTGTAGGAGTATGAGAGAGAAGAGAATAATGAAGGCAAATAGGTTGTGTTCTACTCTAAAAAGAAAATAACTAAGAAGTAGTTCAAGACAATCAACTCAATCAACATTCAGTCAGACTGTAATAAGTTAATGAAGTTCAATCAACACTCCATTTACTAAGGAATGAAGTATATTGGATGTATTTCTTTCAACCATGAATAAAATAATGAAATGATACAGTTAATGAGATAAATAAAACAATTGAATATCAATCAGTGGATAATCACTGGTGGATAGAATAAGATCAAATGTATTCATTCATTAAAGAAGGTGTATGAATAGAATAATATGATTCAATTGAATTACATTGAATTAGATCAGAAGAATCAGATATTGATCAGATAGAAACTATAAGAATTGAGAGACACATTTCTAAACTAGAATCAGTTGAAGAGTTGTCTAGATTAGAAAGAGAATAAAGAAGGTTCATATAAAGATATCAAATGTAATAAAATATACTTCGAAAGAGACATATTTTCAGATGATTCATAATCTCAAACTCAATAAGCTTAATCAGTTGAACAGTAGTATGTCATCATAATAAATAATAAATCATTAAATCTCATCATGGAAGATCAAATCATATTTAGTAATTTTCTAATAATAACTCAATAATATTCCCATTTGATAGCATACAACATGAATAGTCATGATAAATAGAAATTGATGAAAGTAGTCTAACAGTATTTCTATGGAAATCCATCTGTAATGGCTATTGGCTAAGGTTATAAAGATTTCTTAATGATGGATTAAGCAGATTTTGCAGTTTAAATAATTTCTTAGAAGAACAATTAATTAATGGTTGAAAACTTTGATATTTGTATTAGTAATTGTTATCAGTTGATTTAAGAGATTCTATAGAAAGATTCATAATAGTTCTTTTACAAATTGTAATTGTTAGTAATAATAATAATATCGAAGTGTCTATACAATATGCATGTTCAGTTGTATATCAGTCTGATCCAACTAGGACAGAACCAATTACTAAGCTTTTATAAAGACATTATGTCTATTCAGAGTCTATTGAACCATTTGTACTTGTTTTACTTCCTACTGACTCAGAACATAAGTAAATAGTATAGTATAGTGAGTCAACTACCTTCCTTCTATTCTTAGTAAATATTGAATAAGAAGTTCAACTACTACCATTAGACTTAATCAGTTATGAAAGTGTTCAGTTTCATATCTACTACTATCATTCTATTATCAGTCATGTTCTTTGTTTCTACTCATCCATTAGGTTATCAGTACAGCAAATACTCATAACACATTTATTCTAAATTATGTTTTGATCTAGTCATATTGATGTTTATAGTAAATAATTGTGTGAATCAATATCAGAAGAGGAATATGATCATATTGGGAGTCATATAGATTGGATTCGATCAATTGTATTTCTACAAATATCTGAAGACTGAAAACCAAATATTGTATATTGGATCTATTTATGATATAATCACAAGTCCACAATTGATAATTTATTTAGTGATTCTGATGACAATTGGTTCAGTGATCATTGACTTCCTGATATTCAAATTACACTTCATAGATGACATAGACATTAGTATATTCTACAATTTGTACCAACAGTTGGGAGAGTAGAGTGAAGTGATTGACAATATCAAAATCAATTGAATCTATAAGAAGATCATCAATATGAATCTGATAAACCAAGTCTAGTTCATCAGTATGCAACTCAAAACATATTTATTTGACAGAATGCTTCAATACATAGATCCTGATAATAACTTTCTGATTCAGACTTCAATTAGTATTAAGAAGATGGATTCAATCAAAGTATTTAAGAATCTAGACTATTAATAATCATTAGGATAGAAAGTTCATTAGAATATTTAGAACAAGAATCTATTCATTCTATTGTATTATGTAGTTGATCTGATGAATGTGATCAGTCTGAAAGATAAACTATAATTGAATGATGATGACTTTCAGTATTTGAAGTGGATCTAGTATACTTTCATAATCATCCATCTGATATTGTATGTAGCCATAAGAAGGAAGAGAATCGATGTTCAATTAAGTATTCATTTGATGTTGGTGTTGAGTCTGATAAAGAAGATTCTAGATTTCACAGATAAGTTTGACAACATAAGTCTGATTATGAAAGACATCTTCATAGCCAATATTCTTCTGATTGATTTGAATGACAACTTCTAGATGCAACTGTTCTATCTGATTGTTAATATTCTCACAACATTTGTATTAAGAGTCTAGAAATAAATCATGAATTATCAAGTTGATCAGAATCAATAAGGTCAATAGAACTTTGATCTAGTCAGATACTTTGCAACCAGAAGTTCATTTATGATTCTCATCACTTACACTTATTTAGTATTCAATCTGAATTTAGAAAGAGAATCAAATAATAAGTTATCATTCATTCAATAAAGGAAACTAAAAAATATAAAGAAACACACTAAAGATTTATAATATTTATTGATTCCTCACTTCATTCATAAAATTATCCGTCAAAAGAATAACACTTCCAAATAATTACAGGTTGTTTAGAAAGACATTGTGATTTTGTATTGTGATATAGTTGATTTTGGTGAAATAATAAAATATGAAAGAGAGAACATAATAATAATAATGGATAATCTATTCTAGACATTTGATGAGTTCTGTTCAATCTATAGAGTTCAGAAAGTAGAAAATGTTGGTAAAACTTATATGGTGGCAATAGGATTGGAACTTTATAAGAATCAGTAGAGATAACCATCCAAACTATAAATCATAAAGAATATTGAATGCATTATCAAATTAGGATTCGATATTTTGAATTTCAGTCAGAATATAAAGTATGGATCTAAGAATAATATAAAACTACGAATTGGAATACATATAGGGGATGTGATTGTAGGAGTAACTGGGTTTTATAAACCATAGTTGACTTTAATAGGAGATACGATTAATGATTGTATGAAACTCAATAAGAAATTCAATGATAGTGGAGTCTTAGTTTCATAGTAGATCTATGATATCATTGAAAATAAAAATATAGTCAACATATCTGCAATAGATGAATGTGTTGATTAGGTTTAATAACAATTCAAAATGAAAGGTTATTAGATTAATGAATTGTCATCCAAATTCAGTAGTAGAAAGATAACTTGTACTTATTATGTATGATTTTAGAAATCCAGAATAGACAGATGCAATAAGGATTCATTCAAATCAAGAAAGATTTACAAAGACAGTCATTTATGAGTATAGATGAAAACATATAAATTCAGAATAAACAGATCTATCAGAATTAGGATGATTAGACCTTTTTGACTGAAAATGATGAAACCAATTAGAATGAAACTAGGACTGATTCTAAAAACAGTTCAAAGTATAAATATAGATTCATTGCTTATGAAGAAACAAAAAAGAAATAGATAAATTAACTTTAGATGGCTTAAGAATTGAAGTAAAACATTATTTAACAATTCAACTTTCTAATCAAACTCATTTATCAGAAATATTATAATGTTAATAATTAGGTTCTAAGCTATCGATTAAAAAAAGAATTTAAGAAATACACAATTGTATATGTTTTCTATTTAGTATTTTCAAATGTTTCATATGGAATGATTCATGATAAATCAGATGTTCAGAATATCAAATATAGATATGTGTTTATTGGAGTTCTATGTTTATTAGTTGATAAATTCTAGTAGTTTTATAAATTCATAATCTTTAGAGCTATTTTCTTTTCTTTGAACTGTGTATTGTTCTATTACAATTAGTAGTAAATCTATGGACAACATAAATCTGAAGTAGTAAGATAGATTTATATTTTGGATGTAATAGTTTTGATTATTCTCATGATTGATAGTATTCTAACATGTTTCAAATAAGCATTGCTTTATTCTGTTTTCATTCTATTCATGATTTCATAATAAGATTACGAATTGTCCATAGTTTAGAAAATATTGTTGATAGTCAATACTTTCAATTGCATCAGTTCAATTATGTACTGCAAATACTAAATGATTTCTTAATAAGACATGATTCTGAATATGAACAAGTAGAACTAGGTTTACTACAAAATAGGATATCAGTTACTACCAAAACATACATATTTGAAATCAGAACAACTCATTTTCAAAGATAGATTCTAATTGATTGATAAAATAGACAATGTCACTCTACTATTTGTGAATGTTGGTAATTTCACATAAGCAACTGAATATATAAGTCCAGAAGACCAAGTCTGTCTACTTCACTAGATATTCGAATGTATTTGTATATATTGATTGTATAGGTTTTGATAAATTATGCATTAAGAGTGGTGTTTACAATCTGTATACCAAGGGAGAGTGTTATATAGTGATGGGACTCAATGACTATAATACTCGCAATCCACAACAGGAAGCAATGAACACTCTCAAAATAGCATTCAAAATGAGAAGCATAATTCAAAAAATATAGAAGAATCTTGATATTCCTAATCTTTCATTGAAAATCAACATTCATTCAGTAATAACTGTTTATAAACTGGAAGGGGAACATTTATGGAGGAGTGATTGGGTCTAGAACACTGAAATATGAAATCTATGGTAGAGATGTGATGATCATTTTCAAAATGATGAGTTAAGGAATATCTGATTAAATATTGATCAGCAATTCCACTAAATAACTTTTATAATAGAATTTCTAGAATAGGTATTAATTCATATCTTCAAATGTCTTGAAATGCAAAGAGTCAGATTTACCAATTCATATCTATTAAGTTCTACAAAAGTAAGTCATAGACATTCAATGACTATATTTATAAATATGAATCATTAACAATATATAGTTCATAGTTGTATTCATTCATTTGAAA
>Ga0115008_10004230_pt1 | contig 11935 bp, 12 predicted proteins | sample FraStrMetagenome_FD_87164 | JGI IMG/M metagenome (GOLD analysis project Ga0115008, IMG submission 87164) | Marine eukaryotic phytoplankton communities from Arctic Ocean - Fram Strait ARC3M Metagenome | ecosystem: Environmental > Aquatic > Marine > Oceanic | place: Fram Strait | collected...
CGGAAATTGACCAAAGCCGTTGTAAAACGAATTCTTAGAGTACTCCAGCTATTTTCGAGAAGATTCTGGAATGCTAATTTTAGTAGTTTGCGTGGGCAAAACCGACCACCGACAGACCAAAAACCCGACCACCGACCGACCACCGACAAACCGACCAATTTCGATCTTCAGAACTAAAGTTGGGTCGGGTCGGTGACGTCAGAACCCGACCAAACCCGACTGGTCGGTCCATTTGGTCGGGTCGGGTGCCGACCCTAGATTTTCGCTTCAAATAACTAGCTTAAAGTCAGCTAAAATTAAACTGAAGATTCAGAAAAAATATTCAAAGTTTGAATTTCAAACTGTATTTAGATTTTAATTTTAGGTTTATCGAAGGATGTGTGACTAGCAAAGAAACAGTCACTCAGGCTCTCGATGGCTGTGAGGCAGTGATGCACTTTGCTGGACTTAAAGCGGTGGGCGAGTCTAACGTGATCCCACTCGATTACTATCGCGTCAATGTTGCTGGCACAATTAACCTGCTTCAGGTCGGTTTGCTTGTTAATTATATTTGTTAATTTTGATAGTGCATGGCTGCATGTGGAGTGAAAAGGATTATTTTCAGTAGTTCAGCAACTGTGTACAAACCAGCTAAATCAGTTGAAGACCTGCCGTGGGTCGAGGGTAGATTCTAGTCATTATTTATTGCGCCTTTTACAAGTGATTTAGACGCACCTCGAGGCGATTGCTCATGTCCATATGCACGAACGAAAATGTTTGTCGAAGAGATCTTACAAGATGCGACAAAAGCTGACCCTGCTCTTTGCGCAGTGAGCTTGAGATACTTTAATCCTGTAGGAGCTCATCCTTCTGGACTGATTGGAGAAGATCCACTTGGAATTCCTAACAATCTAATGCCATACGTTGCCCAGGTTGCGATTGGTAGACGATCCCATCTCAATGTCTTCGGCAATGACTACGACACTGTTGACGGAACAGGCAAGTCATTATCGAATTTGACGCGCCTTAAAGTTTATAGGCGTACGAGACTACATTCATGTTGTTGATCTAGCAAAAGGTCACCTAGCTGCTTTCAAGGTGTTCAATAAATTCGGCTTCCACGCATTCAATCTTGGAACTGGAACTGGCACATCTGTCCTCGAGATTGTCGATGCCTTCAGAAAAGAATCTGGACAAGAAATAAAAACTGAGTTTGCTCCTAGACGAGATGGAGATGTTGCATGGATGTGGTGCTCTCCAGGTTTCATTGCCATACAAAACCAGCATTTTATCTCATTTTTAGCAAAAGCAAAGGAAGAACTTGGCTGGGAAGCGACGCAGAACGTCAACAAAATGTGTGCAGATTTGTGGCGCTTCCAACGCCTCAATCCTCAGGGCTACACTGACAACAACAATGATTAAATTCAAGGTTTGATCTCATTCTACTGTTATTTAAACTGATGAAGTTCTTCAGGCGCAAAGAAAATTCAAAGGCAGTTGCTCACTTTTTTGTACAAATACCTCACCTTCTTCATAATTTCCGCTACGTAAAGCGCATCATTTCACACAAAAAATGATCCTTGTTCAACTGATTCAAACAACTTGATTCCAAGGGAACTTCTGACCCTCTTCTTTTTTCTGGTCTTGTTCGCTTTTAGAGATTCTTAATAATATGTGAGATTAGTATCAGATTCTATAAATGCCAAGTATTCTTACTGTAAGGTGCTACTCGTTTCATCGTTATTTATGTCCACAAGAACTGTTTCCAAGCAAGTACAACACTCAATCTTTGTTCAATAATATATTTTATTTAAAATTAGAAAGTAGAAATATTTGAAAACTGATGGTTACGGAGCTAACTCGTGAATTGTAGATTACTAGACTAACCATTTTGTCAATACCTCAAAATGTTAATTGAGCTCAATCTTTTTAATTTATAAATTATAACCTATCTGTCGACAGTTATTGGTAACATTCCCAGCAATTCAATACTAATCTTAAAAGATAAATTCATATTTCTCGCTGAATAAATATCAAAATTTGAAATTTTAAAGTTGAAAACTGCTACCATATTATACTGATCACTCAAATAAATAGAAATTCTAATCACTTAAAAGAACACGTATATAGAGGTTTCTCAATTATGAGCCTTGTCGTGTATAATTTTTACGATTACAGCAGGTACAATTATTTCTGCATTCAATCATTTTCGAAAAGGGGCAAAAATCAGTGGCAAATAGCAATGATTTAGAATGTCTCAAACTCGCCCAAAGTCAGGCCTTAAAAAAGCAAAATCGAAGCCCGCGTGGGATGTAAGTCATTTACTCGGATTATTTACGTTGCTGACCCAACGGAACTAGAACACAGGAACATAACAAAAGTCGAGCCAGGTTCAAGCAGGAGCATTCAAGCGCAGAAAATAGGTAGCAGGATAAATAGCGAAAAGCGCAGGATTGATTGAAATCAATTTCAAAGTCTCAGTTTGATAAGCATCAGGATAAACAATTTGCTTGAAGAACGTGAAATTCAAGGCCAAATTCACGGAGATTTGGAAAATTTCGCCGAAAAAGGGAGAAATCGCACGCAGCTGGCAACAAGCTCCTACTGAGAGTTGTAACTCGGTTGGAGAGCGCGAAATTTTCCAAGAAGAATGAAATGTTTGTTTATCATAATTTTTTAAAAGAACGTTTATTTTGCTGTTCTGAAATCACAGTATCGAAAGCCAAATTTTATAAAGAAACGAAAATTCAAAAAAAGGCTGGCGGAGCAGATCAATCTTCGGACTAAATTTTACAAATTTTGTTAAATCAATTCGGTGGAGCTCATCGCGCTGAGCTCCAATATGTTTTTGTTTTGGAAATACTTGTGTCAAAGTTGGCCGACAAATTGAATCTCTAACTTTAACGTAAATGATATTATGTTTGAAAAGTAATACTCTGTTCAACGAAATACCCATTTTTGATATAAATAATCATCTTGAATAGCATTATTTTCAAAACAACTCAAACAAGATCAAATTTTGTTCTTGTTTAACTCCAAAATCTTAAGAATAATTGTGAAATTTTAATTTGACGGAAATTTAGATAGCCAAGTTCCTTTAGCACCATCCGGTTTGCAATTTTGGCACTAGAAATATTATCCACCCTTACACCGCCAAGAATTTTGTCCAATTTTGCGAAACAGATGATGAATTCGGGCTCGAACAGTTCTTTCGAGTTAGCTCAGGTTTGGAATTTTAATTTTTCGCAAAACATGCCAATTCTGGCGTTATAACAAATTGTGCTAAAATAACTATTTATTTAGTTTAATCAATGTTTGGAGAATGCTGAATTTTCATTTAATTAGCCTGCAAGTAGATTTTCAAACCGACCAAATAACTACTGGTCTATCGATTCCGCGGCGAGTTAATAAAACTTGCTTGTTTGATGAAGCCAAATTGAAAATCTGCTTTGCACCGTGTTTTTCATTAGTTTTTACAATCGCTCAAATATTTCGGCAAAATTGGAAACTAATAATTTTACCTCTTCAATAAGACTTGTTAAATTGTTAAGCGACTGTTATTATTCGGAATAAGTAACAGTAGTTTATCCCGGTCTCCAAAATGTCCAGAACAGAAAAAGTATTCAAGAAATTAAATTATGCTGGAATATATTTTGAATTATATTCCCAAAGATGATAATAATTTTAGGATTAAACCTTATAATTTATACGTGCTTTTTGTCGCTGCAAATCGTCTGTGAAAAAAAGCTTTCTCCGCTCTGAATAATTCCATAGAAGTCTGGATAATTACGAAAATTCAATTGCTAAGACGCTTGCGAATTAAATAATACAGTTTCGATACTATTGCTGTAGAAGTATATTTACCAATTTAATTATATTAGCCGCTACAGGTTCCAAATTCGTGTTCAATCACATCATTGGCTCTTATTCGTGAAATGGCATTTTGGCGCCGCAGAGCAGTGCCCGCCAGAGGCGCCCTAACAATCGGCACTACCCATACTCGGACCGATGCCTGGCCCTTGTGTCTTTAGAATTCGCATCGGTCCCTTAATTCACCACACTTGTCCTCAAAGTTGCCAACGCGCAGTTTCAAGACGAAGTTTTATTTCGCTTCGAAATAAAGAAGAAAGAAAAACTGATTTTCTGAAAAGTCGCCAGAGAGATTTGTCGTCGGTCAGACGCCGAGAAATTTAAATTCGAGATACGAAACGAAATGTACGACGGATACAGGCCACGGGCACCACTCGACATTTTCAACTTGTCCAATAGACATCGTTTTAATTTTATTTTTCTAGTTTCTTAAATTCTTGAGAGATAAAATGTGGAACCCTGTGTTTAGCTTACAAGATGCTCTTATGCGACACGCTCATGCCAAACAGGGTATCAGCAGGGTACCTTTCATGCCTGGAGTACCGGGACTTTCTGCCTGGGATGGATTTAATCCCCTAGCAGCAGGAAATTCTGCCGCCCATCGACCATTCCATGTCCAGCATTTTTTAAAACAAGCTGCAGCAGCTCAACAGCAGCTCCAGAGACATGTAAGTTTCGTAAATCATAAAAATTCTAAATCTGAAACTCTTGTAAAACTGTAATAACCAAAATATTTCTACAGATGGTGGAAAACACTCAATTGAAAAGTCCTCCAAGATCCTCCACATTTGCCGATATACCAGCTTTGCCCGCACCTTTCCGGCCCGGACTGAGCATTGATATTGATACACTGAATGGGAAAAAGCGCCGCGGAAACTACGCTAGTTACACACCTCAACAGAGGATTGAAATTGGCGCTTTCTCCATAGGTAGCCATAGCATTTTTTCAACATATGCGATATATTTATTTTAGAATATGGCACTGGTAAAGCGTCTAAGCAATTCGCGCTCCCTGAAAGTACCGCAAGAGGCTTTCGAGATAAGCTGATGAAGATTTTGCAGGTAATAAAACTTGCCTTTTTATGAATAAGAATCCTGAAAAAATAGACAGGTGACTAAATATTTTTTTCCAGGATGGAAGTGAAAAACTTCCACTCGAGCCCGATCGGATTGACCGTCTCCGCGTCTTGCTGGAAACTAATTCATCTTTGTCTGGCGGCTGTGTCTCTGATTCCAGTCCTACTTTGCTTGATTCCAGTAATTTGAAAACGCCATCTTTACCCGCAGTTCCAACCCAGCTTTTCCGTCCCCATCTTGACTTTCTCGACAACAGCAAGCTTAACGAGTCGAACGCTTCGATAAAAATTGAGGATTTCTCATCAGATGCCGACTCTGGTCATTCCAGCGCTAATTCGAGCAATTCCGAACTAAAAAAATCTCCAACCCAGACAACCCCAGTAAGTCCTCAGTCGTGTTTCCAATTTTGGCTAATCCGTTTTCAGACGACAGACATGCGGTCCCTCCTCGACAAACTCCAAAGTTACACGAGATTTCGCAACGATTCTATTGATAACTACGTCTCAGTTATTCAGCCTTCGTAAGTGCAAAAGTTAAAAATTTGGCCTAAAATTATGACGCTTGAAATTTTCGGCTCCTTGAACTCATTTCGTTGCACCTGCAGTTCCTAGAATCTGCGCGACATTCTGCTCACGTTCAATTTTGTTTTTATCGAATTCGGCAATCGCCGTTTGAAATTGTGCGCTCAACTGGAACTTGAATTTTGATCTACTGTTTTCAGTATTTTCATGTTGAAATAGTAAAAGCTTATTATTTGGATTAACGATGAATACTTACAAGTCTATGAGGAAATAGTTGCGCATATTTTATCCACCGTCTCAATTAATTTTTAGAAAAGAATAATATTTAATCTTGTTCAGTGCCTCTCTTGCCGGACAAAAACGGTCTTACGAAGCCGAACTGGAATCAGACCAAATAACAAAACGAGCTCGACTTCCAAGCCAGACAATTGCTCAGTCAAGCCCTGATGAGAAAAAGGTAAAAAAAGCAGGAACCAGCATTTTTATTTGCAAGGCAGGACTTTCAACACGCAGGCTTCGATTTTATGTTCCTTTTTTGTTCCGTTGGGTTAGTTGCCAATTTAAATGCAATCATAAAATTAGAGCACATGTTCGGATCTCAGTCAGCTTCGACTGTCCAAAGAGGAGCTGAGAAAACGCAAAGACTTAATGAAATCGAAGCATATACACTCAGCACAGACCCAAATCCGCAGTATGGATCCATTACACACGCCCTCGAAGGAGGAGGTAGAAATGGAATTGCAACGTCTTCAGGTACACTAGCGTCGATCAACGTATAATATACAAAAAAAATAAGATGAATTTCATATTCACAAATGGAACATGTCTCAATTGACAGGAGGTCGTGGGAAAACAAGTGCTCTTATTTTTGTGATGAAAATAAGCTCGCAAAATTTTTAATTGAATCGCGCTCGGCTCACTATTGCAACGCTCGCAAATCTGAGAATACAAATTTCCTGAATCTGTAATCATCTTTTATCTCGTTATTCTAGGCGATCCGACGAGCTTTGTATGCAGAAAACACAGCTCCGATTCCTTCCGGCGGCGGAAATGATCTCGATGCTTCTGTTCAAATCGATTCTCATTTTGGGATGTCTGCAAGAACTGCCGCGAAAATGGTTGTAACACACGCTCCGAGCGATATCAGCTCCATCCAGGGAGATCTAACTGACCTAACTGAGCGTGATTGTCAAACTCCAAATTCTGATATCTCAGTTGAAGCACCCGCAGAAAAGACAGCTGATGTCGAAATGAAACCAGATCATCAGGTACAACGAACCCAAAAACGTTAATAATAACTATTATTAGAAGGGAAATTCTGCCGGCACGCCAGCATCTGTCGAGCTTGGAGACTCTGAAGCGTCAAATCTGCTCGGACAGATCGAGGAGTCGCTGGACAAAGTGACAGGTGTCGTTACCCAGCGGCCTGCTTCCTTCACTGCACGCTTGTTAGCCACACAGACGCAACTTGTCAAATTTGTCGCCGATGTAAGTAAACTCCAAATGGACTAATGTGCTAGTGTCGAGATTTCCTTTGAATAATCAATCATTGTATTCTAAGCGAATACGCAAGTGACAAACTAGCCTTGATATAAAATCTGCATTTCGTAACGTTCGTTTCTAGTGCGAGATGAAAGTATTCGTTGAGTCCAAGGAGCGAATGAAATTAGCTTTGGAAGTCGACCAAATGAAAAAAACTCAGAATAAGCAAGCTCAATTAATTGATGCCTTGACAAAAGAGCTCATGGCTACTTCGAGCAAGTTGGAGGCCCTCGAAGACTCCTCCAAGTAAGTTATCAACTAAAACTTATCGCTAGTTGAAAATGAATGAAAACTTGAAATTGAATTGACTAGAGCCCACTCCCCTTAAAAATATCATCTTAATTTGGCAATAAAAGCTTTGATATTCTTAAAAGATAAGCATGTATCAGCAGAGCGTAAATAACAATCACGGATAAAACATTACATCTTTCTTAGACCGTTAAATTGCCATACTTCTTTTCATAGTGCGCAATATATCATAAAACTACTTTATATATATTCTATAAGGTGTAGTTCCCGATGAAGATAAGTGGATGTACTAAATTGAATATGGAAGCGTATTTTTATCATAGTGGAGCTAGTCAGTCGTGAAATTAATTTCGCTTTCAAAATCTATTGTCTATTGTATATCTTGGAAGTTATTTTTGTCTCTGGTTGCCAGTTTTATTTTAATTCTTTTTACTTATAAAAAATAGTTTTACTTTTTATTTCAGAACCAAGCCGAACGACCCTGTTGGCAACACTGTTGGTGACCTGGTTAACTTACTGAAGAAGCCGGAAAACATGGCAAAGATGGAAGAGCAAAAAACTCTTCCCAAAATGACCACCCTCGACGTAGACGACTGTGACATTGCCGCACTTGTCGACGCCATTGGCGACCAGATGTCAAAGAAATAAGACATTCGAAAATACGCCCTTCTTTATTTTTCCATAACTAGCCACCGTGAAACTTCATTCTTTATCATTTTACGTAATTTCATATATATATATATTTTGAGAGACATTTCACTAAGAAAAATTTTCTTAGAAAAGAGTTAAACAGACTTAAAAAGCTCGTGCTCATTAATGGAACCTTTTTGAATACTGAAGCCTGAAATGTCAACTTTTTTATTATTTTCCCCATTCCACTACGTTCAAAGTATCTTTTGTAAATTATTTTAAGGAAAGAGTAGCTTTCTTATTAATGTACGTCGTTCTTCAGACAGTCACAGGGACATTTGTCCAAACTTCACATAGCATCTTTATATAGTTCTTTATTATACTCTGCTTTTTTAAATAAATCAATGACAATTATCTCTGTTTTTTCTTAAATCGATCCTAACGGAAGGAAATGTTTTCTTATCCGAATTTCGCTAAATTGTTTGCTCATTATTTTCGCCACTTAGAGTTGTCTGTAATTTAGCACTTTTGGAAATTTATTGGATTCTTTGAAATCAACGAAGAGTACCGCGAAAAATTTATTGAAGAAATAACTGATTTTCTTCAAGAATGAAAAATTAATTATCATTCAACTATCTGTTCGTCTAAAAGTTCACAGTTATAAAAGCATTTCCAAGTTGGAGCTTCCAAGTATTTCGAAACAAGATTTCATTTATCTTGAATTTTTGCTCGCTTAAATTTTTGCTCGCTTAAATTTTTTTTTTCTAGAATAGAAAAAGATATTTATTTAGCAAGTTCTAGGGCAGATCGAACCAAAAAAGTGGACAAATTCTGCCGAGCCAAGAATGGCCGCGCAAAGATAAACGCAACCAATCAAGGCGCACCACTCGAGTTTCTTTCTAGGCGAGATTTTCAGCCATTATATTGCCTGTATTGTGCTTTTCTGTACAGTAATTAGATTTTATTTACGAAGAGACGTCATGCTTTGTACAGAGATTTTTTATAAAGAAGACCAGAAGATTTGCGATATTATTCCGAGTAGAAATATTTCTTTCGAACATATTTTTGATAAAATTACCTAACAAACTTTCTCTTTTGAAGAATGTTGCTCACTCGAAGGGTTCTCGGTAAAGTTGGCTTGGCTAACGGCCCCATCGTCGCCCCAAAGAACCTCGGTGGTGATCTCACCCAGCAGATCGTAAGTTTTATTTTTGAAATCATCTTTTAATGAGCTTGTTTAAAACAAACAAATATTTCAGGCTCGATCCGTTGTCATTGGCATGACCTTTGCGACTCCATTTTACTTGTGGCACTTCTACACCTTCCGAGTTGTTGGTGGAAACGCCTTGATCGACCGAATCACCGTAAATACTTCCTTTTGTCTTTATTCGGTTATCTCTTTTTTTCAGAACCTTGACCAGAAGGCCCAGTGGAACCGAATTCGAGAGCGAGGAATTCTTCATCTTGGTGATGAGCATAAGTTCCACGAGGAAAGTGTTTAACAGTTTCTTGGCAAACAAAGATGAATATCTCGAGTTGTTTTGCTCATTCTAACGCCACAGTATATATCGATATAGTGATAAGTTGTTACTAACACTTTTGTTAACTCTCTGAAGCCCGCTTCGTGGCAGGTCGGCTACGAGAAGTTCGCTGAGCAGAAGGCCGAGGAGCGCGAGATCATCGAGAACCACATCAGCACCTACGGCATCAAGCTCGGCCCCCACGGTTACGAAACTCCATTCGATTTGCTCACCGCCTAAGTTCTGTTTTTCCCAAGCAACACTTTCCCTCAGAAGCGAACACTGAAGAGACTTTATTCTTGTCCCTGCATAAATTATTTATTCGCATCGTTAGATGCTACACGATTAGATGTTTTAATAAAGTTCAATTTTTCCGTTTAAGAAAAACATTCAGACGTTTCTTCGTAAATATTGGAGTACCTTTCAAGGAGCAAATTGTAGTGCAGGATTGGTGAAAAGTTAGCAAATGTCATTTTTGCAAACAGCTGTTCACTGAAGATCGTTTTGAAATTCTTTCTTGGCGGAAATCTCTTATTTTGTATTTTTTAAGAGATTTTGAAAACATGGGTAAAGAAGTGACGAAACCGGTGAAGAAAGAGTTCAAAAGAAAGCCAGATTTCAAAAAGAATAAATTCAGGTTCTTTCGCAATAACCATCAAAGTCGTCTTTACAATAATTATAGCAAGAAAAGGGAGGAAGAAAGACCGTCACAATTCTCGAAAACAGCTGCAGAGAGACGAAAAGAAATTGGGGAAAAAGCTAGAGATCGAAAACGAGCTGCGAAGGCCAAACAAGAAGCAGAGAAGCAAGAAAAGGTGATTTTAAAATATTTGTATATTTTCATTATTTTGTCCAGCTGAATGAACGCGAAGAACGAGACCGAATTATGAAGATGCGAACGAAAAAAGGACAACCTGTGCTCTCGGCAAGAATTGGACTGATGCTAAAGGACATGCAGAAAAATCCCGATCTGTACAAGACGGAATCGAATATTTGAGCTATTCAAACTTTTCTTTTTCTTTTGTATATTCTTTTCTGTAACATGCTCAAACCACGGATTTTGAATTGAATTTGAATTTATTAGAATAAGACAGAAATTCGGAAGAGGAAATGTGTTTTTGCGAGAAGGAAATTCTTATGAATAGTGAATTATTTGGAAGAAATTACAGATTTTAAATATTATATTGAAAATTGATTATAATAATCAATTTTCTGCCAACGAAGAGTTATCAGAGACAGGTTGATAATCATGGTTATCATCAGGCGTAACTCTTTCGGACGAGTTTTTAGTCATAAGAGGGACAGAAAAAAGAAGTCCGATGACTGATAAAATGAAAAGCGTTGTAGAAAGGTTGAGTGTGAAGATTATCAGAATTCTGCTCGTTATCATCTGAGGAAAAAAGAATAAAGAAGGTTTGATCTACCTGCTAGTACCTGTTTTTCAAAGAACTTCTTTGGCTTAACTGATTGTTCAAACCAAACTGTCGGGAAGATTATCTGATCATCGTCTTCTGTTACTTTCAATTTTTTGTTGAGTACTTTTCTCTCGAAGCCTACGTTGAGCTGCATTCTTCTTTTTACATCTGGCATGAATCCGGTCTGTTTTCAGGCTCGATAAAATGCATCGAAAAAAACGAGAAATAAAACGATAGTTTTCGAGCCATTCCAAAGGATCCACTTCCATAAAATAGAACTCGTGTGCAGCTTCGTTTGGCAAAACACCTTCAAAATCGCTAATCAAGCTAGAATCCCCCGCCAAGAAATGCGGCTGAGACGCGAAAATAGGTGCGCTGACACCTTGTACTACTTCTGTACATTTTTCCATATTGATGATCCCATGCTTTGAGCATCTGCCATCAACGCAGTAGCCTCGATTCTCTGGAATATCGTAAACCGATTTCCAAGTGTTTGGGTCCGACTTGTATATCCAAGTTCGGGAAGTGGCGGACTCGATGAACTTGAGTTTGAATGATCGACAAGTTGCGTCAAAGAAAACATTCAGATCTTCATATTTTTTTATATTTGGTGGAACGGCGAAACCATCCGTTCCTATTAGAATCACAGTTTTAACGGCGTGTATTTTAGACTAACCTAAGATTGAATTAGCTGGGGCACTGTCCCAGATGTCCAGCTTTTTCATCCCTTTCCAAGACTTGATGTATGTCCAGTTCTTCATCCCCGTTACACCCGTTTCAACATCAAAATCGAATGATAAGGAGTTATTCATATCTAAAGGATGATAAAACACACAATTACTAGTTTTCACCTACCCATGAACCACCCAAAACCTGGTTTCGGGCACAAGGAAGGTACCAGGCTGTGAAGCTTCTGCAAGATTGGATCGTCATATCCCCATATGATCTCCTTTGCTTGTTTTTTCATAAACACGTCATACTTATTTCCTTTCATCAAAGAAACAATAAGTCCCCGCACAAACTTCGGGAGGACGTCCAGCTGTTTCATAATTATAACGTAAGGCACGTTCAGAGTCACAATTGTAGTATTTTCAGAAACAGGCGAGTTTCCATCGAGAATAAAAGCCAACGA
>Ga0115008_10004231_pt1 | contig 11934 bp, 7 predicted proteins | sample FraStrMetagenome_FD_87164 | JGI IMG/M metagenome (GOLD analysis project Ga0115008, IMG submission 87164) | Marine eukaryotic phytoplankton communities from Arctic Ocean - Fram Strait ARC3M Metagenome | ecosystem: Environmental > Aquatic > Marine > Oceanic | place: Fram Strait | collected 2012-06-18
CGCTTGATAATGGCTAGGCCGTCTGCATTGAGGACAGCATCTGTTGTCTGTACTAAGGACCAAATCCGGGTCGGAAGACACTCATAAAGCGCATCGAAGATTTGGTTGTTCACACTATGGGAGATACTCGGACTCCAACGGCGGACCAGACGACCATTGTGTTCTGTCACTATAATGACCGATGTCGTGTCTGGATGATCAGAAAGCCGACGGAGTTAGGGTTGTATGACCACAGGCTTTAGTCTGACAGTAAGAAACGTAAGATTGAAAAAAAAACTTACGCCGAAAAAGAAAAACTTACGCGGCTAACAAGCATCTAATTTAGCTAAATTTAATAATCGGCGTAAGATACGTAAGAAACGTAAGATTTTTTTTTGGACCGGAACCACCCTAAATGTTACTTCGAAGTAATTTTTAATTTTTAATTTTTGCGGTTTCCAATTCTTGCACACCTTTTTCGCATGTTCCAACCCCATTCTAATTTGTCTGCTTGATAATTTGTTATATTTTTTTTACCAGACCCAATTATTATTTTTTAAACTGTATGCTTTTATTTAGTTGTTAGGTATTACGCTAATTTTCTTCTCATATTTTGATATATATCATCTCCAGGTGATAATAGTTCTTTCGTTTCTTCGACAATCAATCTGGACCCGTATTCGCAGAAAGAAGGTTGTCAATAATTGAATTTTTAATTACTTTTCATCCAAGGAAAATCATCTTTTATTTATATATAAAGTCACACACATTTGACATGATATAACAATCTGAAATGAGAATGGTATTATTATTTTATAACAATAATTACAGTGACATGTTAAATGATACGCCCACGGGCACACATCTAATTTTCATGTGTCGAAGGGACGATTATCATCTGATAAATAATCTCGTCATCTCAAGTATTTATTTTCTCTCGTCTGACGACCATCTCCTATCCTAAGTGCTAATACCTCTGCACTCCTGCTTATCTGCAATAAGCTGCCTGGGTGTTGGAGCTAATTTCTAAGGGTTGAGTGATCTGTTAAAATAAATCATCTGACTGTGTGATTGACGCGACTGCGCACAGGAAATAATACAGTCATTCTCGTTAATTCTTAGTTCATTGTTTATCGAAAGTTTAATATGTTGAAACGTATTTTCCGGGGAGATTCCACTGGAGCGGTGGAAAGAGAATCTGTCGAATATACTGAAATGTATGGATGCATAGAGAAGAATAATTGGGACAGAACGCTAGAATTGTTGGAAGGGGTAAATAATAATGGCAAAATCGGAGCTACGACTTGGTACGTCAAGCGGCATACGAATGGGACCGTATGGTGGAAATTACTCCCTATACACAACGCATGTAGAAGGAATGCTCCACCGCGAGTGATTGAAGCTTTATTGCGTGCACATCCCGAGTCGATTGCGATTGTTGATACGCACGGTATGCTACCTTTGCATTGGTCCCTATGGGGATGTGCTTCTATGGAGTTGATCAGTCTGCTTCTTAATGCGGACCAATCGGGCGTTTTCATTGCGGACAAATATGGGCGCCTACCACTGTAAGTAATAAAAGAGAATATATTTGATACCCAGATATTTATTGATGACATTTAGCATTTCTAATACGGTTCATTTCACACTTATTCAGACATCTAGCCTGCGAATACTCTGTCTCGTGTAAAGATATTGTTGAGGTATTAAGCAGTATTTATCCTGAAGCAACGTTTTTAAAGGATGACCGGGGAAAAATACCTCTGGCATTGGTAAACTTTTCAATAAAGAACAATCGCCAGATTTTCAAACAAATGAAGAAAGAAGTCAAGGCTGTTCGCGACCGCAGACGGGGAGAGAAAGCAGTGACAAATAATCAAAATCCTGCAAAAGACAAAAGTAAGTCCCCACATGCATCGAAAGAGAGTATTGCTTTGACAAATAAAGAATCCCGCCGATCGGTTTCCACAAATCCGAAGTTTACTTCAGTGCCGGACAAGACGTCTCTTATTGCTCCAATCCAACTTTCAAGGCAAAGTCAAGATCACCGTCAAATACACCCAAATGAAATACAATCAAGCAAGCTTAAGGAAGATCTTATTTCTGGAGAAACGACGCGCCTCTCCAACTCACCTTCTTATTTTGATGGAAAGCCAAGGCTCGCTCTTACTATGACGTCGTGTTCCGCAAGTACCACCACTCATCAGAATGATTACGATCCAGAACCATTACGATCATCACGGCAAAGACGGGCTGCATTGACAAGAGAAGAGGCATATCCAAAGATATCGTTGGATGCTTACCTAGATGATCGTCTGGTGACAAATTCAAGGAGTGCAATGCCTATTAATTACGGCAATGACGGCCACAAAAAGAAATTAGTAGATGACGAGGAAAGGTCATGGTCCACTGTTTCATCTCTGACAAAAGAAGAATTTTTTTCTGATGATTAAAAGGAAATAGCAGCAAGTTCGAAGTTTACGTGCTTGACCTTAACATACATTTATAATTATTTGCCTTCGTGACCTTCGAATACTAAAGCAGTATTATAGAAAGAATATAATCTATACTATGTCCATTTTCTGATAAATTCGTTTTACTTTCATTTGGTGCTTTCCGGAACATAATGGCCAAGGTTAAAACCCTTGAAAGTCAGGTTCTCGACCGATCTTAGCAGATAATAATCAAACTCTCCTCTCATCTCTATTGCTCACTTTGTCTATCTCGACGCGAGCGCTTGTAAAAATTTTATTTTGAGATCATCATTTGTGCGATGCGTTCAGACTAAAAAAGTGCTGTTCAGAAAAAAGTATAACTTTAAAAGTAAAGTATAAAACCCAACAAAGAGAGTAGTCCATAAATTCTGACACTTATAGCTTAAAACACAAAATCCTCTAGAAACTTGACGAATTCTGTAAGGCTGTAAGATTTAGTGCTTGTCAAGATGACGATTTTCTATAGTATGAATTCGAAGATAAAGATACAGGCATTGAAATACTATACAAACTAAATCACAGTTTCGTTGTAGTCTTAAGAAGCTCTTGTCCGACAACGCTTCCGCCCTACGACACCTGATCCTATCACGACGCTTGCAGTGGCCTTACCCACAGACGACGTCAAATATTTGTCTGGGCTTTCTGAAGAGGAGAGCAATTGCCTCAATTTTTTGCGTTTTGAAGTAATCGTCGATGCCTGTCGCGTTTTTAAATTTCCAGTGAGGGAGGCAATGTTAGACGATATTTGTAACCATACCGATTCTTACCTTAAGCTCTGGTTTCAATTTATTAATATGATCATTACTACCATTGATCTGAAAATGAACCTTTGTAGGCGACCGCTTCAGTATCGAACGTGGCGTAAAAATCGATCCCTTCTTCACAGGTGAATCTTCCATCACCGGACTAATGCTTTCCCTCGAACAATCATTTCCAATCTCTCCCAATACGGCCCGTTTTACTTCCTGTATATCACTGTTATTTGAACCGAACGAAAACGTTGGTCGAAGTAATCCTTCCTCATCTTCAGTACCACCGCACCGATCCATCAAAGTCCAGTCTGGTGATGGCATCTGTAATGCAGGATTTGTATTTCCGGACAAATTAAAAACCATCATTTGAGACGACGAGCATGTCGTTGGACTGGGCGAAAACGGGAACGGACTAAATGATTTCGACGGTAGTATCATATCCTGCGTTGGCGAGTCGGATTGTACCGATGCACCATTTATTCGGGCATTAGGCGAATGAAATAATGCATCACCAATGATATAATTATTATTATTACCACTCGTGCCATCTTGCCCATCATCATCATCGTCAGCACCTTGACTCACCACACGTGGTTTGTGCACCGAGAAAGGAGCTTGTGCAATGGTATGATGTAGAGGACGTTTCGAAACTTTCTTCGTCGTCAAAGGCGATAGCTTAAGTGCCATATTCATTATGGGAGTGTAGGTATGAGACGAAACGGCCGAGGGAGACGATGGTAGTATCATACTGTGCGATACCAACTGTTTCAGTTTCATACCTTTCTTTTTCTTCTTCTTCTTGGTCACAGCATAATTAGCAGGACGACGGATTTGCAAAGGAGAGGATTGAGGTATTCCCAACGCAATCGGACTGCAGCTACCATTACTTTCTTCCTTCACTTTACTACTTGAATTATCGGTTCTAGCGTCAGTAGCAGACCCCGATGGTGTAAAGTTATTCACCGGTACTTTGAACAAAAACTTCGACCCCTGATACTCCTTCAAAATCTTACACCAACCAGTATCCTGACACCATTGCGGTAACCTTGATCTCTCCTCCTCCGTCAGGTTCATATCATTCATTGCTTCCACGGTAGCTTTTTCTACAACGTTATTTTCCTTTGCATATCGTTTACGTTCGAGTGCTGTACGGTAGAACCCGCTGGCATCGTATCCGCCTCGTAGAGATTGGATGAAGGTTCGTAGTTCGTGGATTTGGTCTGGTGACGTCTTTGACTCGTTAGGATTGGAAGTAGAAGCCGCAGGGGTGTTGTTGTTGCTAGCCGTACTACTTTTCTGATCGGATGTTGATGCAACTGCCGGTGCTGTGGAAGAGGATGATGACCCTTTTGAATTTTTCTGCACCGAAGACGTCGTAGCTTTATTATTTGACATCGATTTGCCATTGCTGCTATGCTTTGCCGGCATCATCGCATGAGGATTTATACTATAAGGATGAACGTATCCTGGATGATATCCGTACGGATGACGAGCTGTTGGTGCCGCCATGGATGGATGATACGCTGCCATATACGGATGATGTGGATGCGTAGAAGGAGGTAATACGTATGCCGTAGAAGTGGAAGTCTTGATACAATTTGTCGTTTTGGATCGTTTTCGTAAGTTTTGAGACTCTTGTCGGTTTGAGGTTATAGCTGTTATTGACGATGTACCATCCTTTGATCCCAATTTTAAGTTCAACTCATCATTCGAAGGTGAAATTGCAATGCTAACAGCACTCCCACTACCGCGATTAGAAACCATTGCACACCTCGCTCCACGCCGCACCACACGTAAACACCCTTCCACATGTCCACCGATCCTCAACCTCGCCACATCTACATTCTTCATCTTCAACTCATCCGTAAAATACCGATAGATCTTACGCTTCATACTGGAATTCCAGTGATTCTTAATAGCATTGTCCGTCCTACCGGGCAATAGCTTGGCAATCTCAGACCATCGATTGCCTAACTCGTCGTGAGTATTCAATATTAAACGATCCTCTTCCTCGGACCAAGGATCCTTCTTAATGGAAGGATCTAGATGATTGCACCATCGTTCGCGGCATTGCTTGCCGGCTCTGCCTGGCATCTGTTCGGAGATAAAGGTCCACTTTTTCGCTCCATGTTTCTGGACAAGAGAGATGAGTTTTTGATCTTCGTTGAGTGTCCATGGTCCTTTACTCCCGCCACGAGAGGATGCTGTGGAGGTGTTGTGATTGCTGTTATTGTTGCTCATTGGTAAAGAGTTAGTTTTTCTCTTGGAACTGCTACTACTGTGATTACTGCCTGACATGGCCATATGCTGCTGTAAACGCCGTTGTTGTGCTCGTAACGGTTGAAGAAAGATATATCGGGCATGACATTGGGCTGGATTCTTATTCGACTGGAGATCACGTGCAATGTCCTGCCAATCGAAGGTCGTAGTAGCTGCAGCTGAGGAAGAAGTTTTTCGTTTAGCAGTGAGCTGAGCATCAACCAATCGATTCAATTCGGTATCCTGATTCATTTCGCGAAGGTTTGTGTAATTGATGAAATGACCGAATGGGTGACGATATCATTGCATGAAATTACATTTCATTACATGAGATCTTATCGAATGAAATTTTTAATGAAACATTCCAGCAGATTTATCACTCCATACCAATACCAGTACTAGTATACCCAATAATCCGCATACATGGACTTGCACAGTACATTACAGCACACACACACAACACATGTCATCACATATTCCTTTGAAAAGATTCCATACAGGCAATACCCAACCATACCAAACCAAACTAAACTTACCTCATGCTCATTCCAAACTTCCATCATTTGATGCGATCCAATGACTGACATGACCGGCATCATTCGTACTGGAAGAGCGGTGCATGCACCAACAGCGGCTTTCGTGTTGCTGCTGCTCTTTTTCTGATTCTTGATATCTTTGTTACTGCTGCCACTGCCACTGCTGCTGGTGGTGGTGGAGTTGGAGTTATGATTACTTATGGATGGTTGTAAACTTGGCATTGTCACGATACAACGATGACGATGTCGATAGGAATATCTCCTCTTCGTTCCTCCTCCGACTTTCGAATCGGATACGATACGACTCGATAGAAATGTGAAAATGAATCTTGCACTTGCACTTGTGAGTTACAAGAGTATAAATAGCTTGTAGAAAGGAAGCAGATCCGATACAATTTGGATGCATCGATATCGATATCGATATCGAGGTGTGTGTGTGTGTGTGTGTGTGTGTGTGTGTGTGTGTGTGTGTTTGTGAGAGAGAGGTTTATGTTGTTACAGTGTGTTGTGATTTGTGATTGAGGCGGTATTTTAAAAGTGAGAGTGCATGTATTTTAAAAGTGAGAGTGCATGTATTTGTGATTTGTGATTGGTGCTTAGACGTCACCTGCACAGCCATAACGTACGCCTGCCTGTTCTCAACAGAAGATTTGAATTTTCGATGGCTACTTTAGATAATTTAAATACGGCGCGTACTGCGTTACGTGACGAAGTTACAAATTTGTGTTTTTGAAATTTGGTCGTCTGGTTGTCTGGTTCACCTCCATCTCCATCTCCACCTTCACCTCCGCCCTCGTATGGATGTGCTTGCATCATTATCATTGATGTGTTTTGATGAAAATGAGGTTGGAAAGGATCCACTTTCTATCTTGCTGTGAACTTCGGTCTAGTAAATGGTCTATTTGCTGGAAAATTCATGTTCAGCTAGAACGGGTCAATTATATAAATTATTATATTAGTAGTTATGTATTTCGCTAATTTTCATCTCGCTACATTCGTATGATTCTTCATGTCACCGAGGTTCGGAACTTGTGTTGGTCATTCGGCTAATTCGATTGATTATGTTAGATTCAAAGATATTCCTTTTTGAATTAAGATCACTTCCACTATCAAGAAATATAGAACATTGAAAGTTGGTTCAGACTGTGCCCAGAATTTTGATTTATCGAGAAAAATTGAGTTAGCTTATTGTTCACAAACTTCATAATGTCACATACATCAGGACTATCCTCAATACGAATTGATGCTGATAGCCATATTACGGTTCTAAGATATACAACCAATCTCGTTATTTCATAAAATTTTCGAATCGAATGCAATTCCAGGCTATCGTGCGAATATTGTTACTGTTTTGTGTTTTAGGATCGCGTGCGAATATGAGTGTATTACTTCTTTGCAATTTACCAATATTAGATGGTTATGAGATAGGAAAGTGCCTTCCATGTTTCCACATGTTTTCCACTCAGCTGTGTGCAGGCATAATGTTCGCATTATCACCCTCCGTTTAGGAATATACCATCCAGACGGAAGTTCTTGCATTGAATAATCTTTTATCTATGCTGCTCTTGCCTTTGCCTCCTCAGTATTTGTCGATTTCTGACACTCGTTCTTATCAAACTTGGTTTCTTAACGCAAAAGCATCTCTCGCAACTGGGCTCTGCGTACATAGGAGTTTAAGCCCCTGTCCTATATGTGAGCAAACAAAGCGTCGTTGTATTGAATGACTGGCACCTGTAATAATCGTACATCTGAGTACATATACCGGTATATATATTATATGTATTACATAATAGCCCAGTCGTTTGAAGTTTGAACAGCCAATTGATAGTTGGAGAAATTAAAGAGGAGATCATGATTATCTCCGTCACTTTTCTCGATAATGATATGGGACATTCAATACAGCGGCTATTTGGGAATCTGGAATTGATCACTCCTCTAGTCTGATGTATGACCGCGGGTTATACCTATTCACCTAAACTATGACGAGGAGCCGTTTCACCTAGGTATCCCGTTTATGATCTTATTTGTAACGATCTCGGTATTACACAAACGAAAGACCGGGTGCACAGTCATATCTGCGTGCTGCGTTATCAACATTTTGTGGTCACTTTCCTTGCAAACCTGTCGTTTCTGAGTTTCACATTAAGATTTTCGCCACAACAAAAGTGAATCATCGGGTTTGTATGTATCAGATCTGTACTCTCGTTCATACTTTCATTTGACCGAGCCTATCTTTTTCGAAAAGCTTTATCCATGTTATCAGTGTTGACTGCATCCAATTGAATTGATACCATGATTACTTGAATCGAAGTCGGGTAGAAATAATTGGACTCTATTCAGTTGACTTAATGAAACCCTTACCTCCAGCTCTTGCTTAACGATGATGCGAATTGCTACCTAGTTTACTAAATTCCAATCTGCGTACACTATCGTGAAGATGTACCTTCGCTCCGACTACCCTCGCTGCATATACGGTGGAACATTATTTGTGTTGCTCGTTTGTTTCTTAAGATTTCCCACCTCTGCCTCTCATTTTGTCGAATGAATATACATCTTATTCCATCTACACCGATACTTGTACACGCGGTAAGCTATTTCTGAGCTCCTGTGAAAAACATTCCGGAAATCGAGGAAACAAAAGCTAGCTTGACAATCTTGTTAGTTGCTTCTGATTGACTGCAGTCGATGTAATACTCAATAAAATCCTTGTAAATAACAAGGTAATTCTTTCCATTTTTTCTGGGGACGACCTCCAAGTTTACGGGTGTATATTCTCATGAAGATCTTGAGCAACAACTTGTGTCCCATGCGAAGTTTCTTGTTGAAAAAAATCGAAGGTTAAATATAAGGTTTAGTCCTGTACCATTTGGATCTGAAGGAAACGAGATCACCCGGTTTTTGAATAGAAATATGAATGTAACTAACGGCTGCGAGAAGATGCTCGTCAGTGATGGGAAGAGGAAAGGCATATGGCATCGGAACATAAGGAAACTTTGAGAGATCCTCAGGACTAACGAGAAACCAAACCTTAGCTCCTATCAATTGGATAAAAAATTGTTACTTGACGCACAGCGCAATAACGCAGCAAGGATTGCTTACTCAAGTTAGATGGGGACATGTCGTTCTGCTTACAATCTCCCATACCCCTCGTATCAACTCCAAGCAACTCGTCAAGAGCTTCAGGGTCGGAAATGGATAAAATCAACGTTAAGTTAATATTTATTCGCTAATGGTTTGAATGGTAATTCGATTGTAATTCACCAAGGCATAAGGCATTTCAAGATTGACTAAATCAAGTTTGTTCTCTAAGAGAGAGAGCATTTGGGTTTCATGTGTGGATAAAGTTGAAGTTGGACGTGTACGCAGATAAACCGAACCTTACCGTAAACCAGTATCGAGTATCGATATGAGTGGTGCGGGTGCATAGAATTCTTTCACTGAGGTAGAGAGCCTCTACCGCACTCGTGCTGAGTGCTGAGGAGCATCTTTAGGATATTTGTACGACTCAATTGTATTTTGTTCAAGTTCAAGGTGGCATGTACTCATACGAGCGTAGGCCTAAAAATCAATCGAGAAGCAATATGGATTAAAATGTGGGAAGGATTTGAACGCTTGAGACTTGAGATTGGGTTTTCTCAATAATGAAGCAATGGATGAAAATATGGAAAGTATGAAACAACATTCAGAAGCATTTCTCTATAGCTCCCAAACATTTCCAGCTTACCACTTTTCATGAGCAGAGATATCTAATTTGAATGACACGTTAAATCATTATGTGCTTCCTCCAATATAATAATTCTGAAAACGTCACGAAAAGCAAGCAAAAACAAAGTTATTCCTTTGATTCCGAGAAAGCAGTTCACTAAATCATGCTAATAAAGCGATGATCGATAACGAACACGTAGACGGGGATGGATGTGGTAAAAGTGGTAAAATTAGAAGCACTTTCTGTGATGGTGACATTCGTGCAAATCTCCTTTTTTCTTTCGCACCGCAGTCAATGGATCAACAAGATCTTTTAAGAAAAATTTCGGTTATTCCTTTGATTACCGAGAAAACAGTACTCTAAATCATGCTGATAAAGCGATGATCGATAACGAACACGTAGACGGGGATGGATGTGGAAAAAGTGGTAAAATTAGAAGCACTTTCTGTGATGGTGACATTCGTGCAAATCTCCTTTTTTCTTTCTCAACAAATTTCTTTTACGAACAATTTCGGTACATAATTCAGAACATTCGCTGCCGATTATTTTGCTTGTGAATGAACCATTACCACGACGGTAACATACTTCGAAGTATTCTTCGCTTCGACATTTGACATAATCCAATGCATTTGCAATGACTGTTCACATTTCATAGCTGCGAAATACATAAATACGTAAACGATTCTTCGCCAATTCCCTCAATGCATTCGAAACGAGAAGCAATGGGTCTTCTGCTTGAAGTCACCGAATCTCGTTCGAATGTCCGTTTGCGTTGCAGTAACTTTCATCTGGAAGAAACATTGAAATAGAGATAGGCTGTGTGTTTGGCTGGACGTAATCAATTTATTGATAACTGCAGACATTACATATTGTTAAATGGTTGCTTTATGAGCTTTATGAGCAAGGAAAATCAAGATGTGGCATAAAGTTTCCTTGATTCATATCTACTTTATGAATTATGGCATTCTGCAGTTTGATACTAGATGAACGCATTTGCGTTCATGGTTCCAGTGCTATACTCCAGACCCAAATTTGATCGCAGTAACATGGCACGACCTCCCTACCGTTTCCAATTCGACTCAACATAAAATTAGCTTTCTCAATACCTTCTTTACGAAACATCTATAAAATTTAAATCAAATCATGCTCTTAAATCATATCGTGCTCTGAACTCTTGTTTCCTGGACCTTGGTTAAACTTGGTGGTAAGAGAACAGTTGTGGGGGAAAACGCAATGGTTGACGAATAAAAGTCACCAGTAGCGCTCCCAACGAATGAATAGTGTACATCATCAGGAACTGGACCTTCTCCAGAAAAATAGCTACTTCGCGGACGAAAGGCCAACTTTATAGATAGACCATTCTCCCGTGCTGATGGTGAACCATCATCTCCTCTTCGGCGTATCGCATTCCCATGAGGAGACATTCTCGATGCATCGCAATGATCGTCATCCAACTCTGGCAAGTAAATATCTGGAAGAAAAGTTAAGCCAATACAACCGTCATTTAGTCTTACGCTCTTAGAGCCGAGATATCCAGGATACTTCCTACTGTTCGCTAAATGATTTTGAGAATCGATCGCACTAGCAGGAAGTTTCGGCGTCGAATAACCCATCTCCTCACTATTTCGCCTTTCTGTTTTTTTCGAGTTATTATCATTGTTTGCGTATACTTCTTCTGACATTGCGTTGTTGATATAGATTCTGTATTAATGATACTGGGCGGTATGAAAAACACTTTGTATTCGAAAATGAGAATAATGTGTGAATGTATGTGAAATCTTCGAACTTTCCGCGTTACATTGTATTCTTGTTTTCTGACTTCGCTCCGCGCTCGGAGTGTAAGAAAAAATACTCGCATACACATGTAGTTTTTACGAACAATGACCGATGCGTGATCTAGGATGATTCTCTTGGGAATAGACTTGAACTCTTGTTAAAGATATCAAAAACATAATATATGTACGAACCGTCGAAAGGGAGGTAAAAAGGTAAACATTCTTTTCTATTATTAGTCATGTGCATTTGAAGGCGTTGCCCTATTTATCAATGGATACACATGTAACAAATTTTTAAAATGTAGCAAATTAATATATGTATGTATTAGTGTTTTTTTTAAACTGTACCGGTATGCTTTTATTTTATGAACTTCTACTCTTGTACCAGGTATAAACTACTTTGTAGTTACAACTCATCCTCTTCATCAGTTA